>MDSW01200280.1_pt1 | contig 11002 bp, 13 predicted proteins | sample 811171 | NCBI WGS metagenome assembly MDSW01 (sample SAMN05326641, study PRJNA326480) | marine metagenome | isolation source: seawater | place: Atlantic Ocean: North West | collected 2012 | reverse complement strand
TTAATTTTTTTCCAATCTAACGCATTGTCTAGTGGATTACCTTTTGAATTTAAATCAATATTTTCTGGTAACTTTACAGGTAACTTTTCTTTTGGTATTGGAAAAACTTTGCCATTTTTATCATATGCCATTGGTATTGGACATCCCCAGTATCTTTGTCTTGAGACACCCCAGTCTTTTAACCTAAAATTAATTTTCTTTTTTCCCATTTTTTTTTTTTCTAGAATTTCAATAGTTTTTATTATCGACTCATCTGGAACTTTCAAATCATTTAAAAATTTTGAATTAATTATTATACCCGGACCCGTATATGCATCTTTTTTAATTTTAAAATTATCTTTCTCATTTACCGGTTTAACTACAGTTTTAATTTCTAATTTGTACTTATTTGCAAAATCTAAATCTCTTTGGTCATGTGCGGGACATCCAAAAACTGCACCAAAACCATAATCCATCAATACAAAATTTGCAAAATATACTGGGACTTTTTGGTTCTCATCTAAAGGGTTAATTGCAAATAAATTAGTTTTAAAACCAATTTTTTCTCCTAAAGCTATAGATTCTTCTGTTGTTCCTGTTTTTGAACACTCTTCTCTAAACTTAACAAATTCTGGGTTTTTTAAAAAATGTTTTGAAATTGGATGGTCTACAGAAACTGCTAAAAAGGAAAACCCGAACAATGTGTCCGGTCTTGTTGTAAAACATTTAATTTCATTTACAGGTAAATTACCTTCTATTTTAAAATCTATTTCGCAACCAAATGATTTTCCAATCCAATTTTTTTGCATGGTTTTTACTTTATCGGGCCAATTTTTTAAAGTATCTAAACCCTTTAAAAGTTCTTCAGAAAATTTTGAAATATTGAAAAACCATTGGTTTAACTTTTTTCTTTCAACTGGGACACCAGATCTCCAACCTTTACCATCAATTACTTGTTCATTTGCTAAAACTGTTTTTTCCATTGGGTCCCAATTAACGTAGTTTTCTTTTCTATAAACTAGGCCTTTTTCATACAATTCTAGGAAAAAAAGTTGTTGATGCTTATAATATTCCTCAGAACATGTTGATATTTCTCTATCCCAATCTAAGGATAATCCCATTTTTTTTAGTTGTTTTTTCATTATTGAAATATTGGATTCGGTCCAAGCTTTGGGGTGTAAATTATTTTCTTTAGCAGCGTTTTCTGCAGGCAAACCAAAAGAATCCCATCCCATTGGATGTAAAACATTGTAGCCTTGCATTGATTTTATTCTGGCCAGAACATCACCAATTGTATAATTTCTTACATGACCCATGTGGATTTTACCAGATGGGTATGGGAACATTTCTAAACAATAAAATTTTTTTTTATTTTTATCTATGACTGTTTTAAAAACTTTATTGTCATCCCAATATTTTTGCCACTTTTGCTCTACAACTTTAAAATTATATCTTTCCATTGAGTAAATTTTTTGCTTTTCTTAAGATGTAAACTTTCCTATGGTTTATTTAAATTAATCTTTAGCATCTGGTCGGCCTGGCCCAGTTTCATAATATTCTATTTCTTCTTTTTCTGACTCCTTTATTACAGCAGCTTTTTTTAAAATTGCTAATTTTATTTCTTGCCCTAGAGTAGTATTATCTTGAATAATTCGACAATTATCTTTTTGATTTTTTTGACATTTTTTTATATGAATAATAATTTTAATGCCATCTGCTCTTATTTCATTTGATAAAAATCTTACTGTAATTTTTAAAGGATCTTGATCAGAATTTTCACTAAACCAGTCAGTTATTATTACTCCACCTGAATAATCAACATTAGATAGGGGAGTAAATTCAAGAAGTTCTAATGTGGCTCTCCACATTTCATTAGATGAAGCAAATTGAAAATTTCCTGATGACCTTTGAGTTCCAAGACCACCCAATCTGAAAGCCTTTCCTTCTCTGATATTTTTTTCCCTTTTATCTTTTGGGTTTCCAGGTATTTTTCTTAAATCTGTTTTTTTAGGTTTTAAAGGTCCACAGGAGGTTAAAAAAAACAAAATTAAACATATTAAAAATAAGTAATATATCGGGGAGTAGATAATTTTAGCTTTAAAAGTGCTGATTTTCATAATATTTAAAGGATTTCATTATCATATAACTAATGGCATAAAAAAGATATATTTTAGTTGTATTTTTGCAACACTTTAAGAAAATATCATTATATAATGGTATTTTCTGAATAAAAAAAGACATTTCTGATATTTTTCCTTTGTCTGTAAATTTTTTTTACAGGCTTAATTATTAATTAATTAATAACAAACAAATAGGAGAAAAAACTATGATTAACTGGAAGAAAGCTGGATTAACAGCTCTTGCTGGTTCTTTGGTAGCGACTTCTGCATTTGCTGGAGCAATGACTGTTAGTGGTACTGCTAACTTAACATATACAGCAAACGGTGGTCAGGAAGACACAGGAGAGGCTGATGAAGGCGGTAATCACGATGGTGCTAGATGGGGTATGAATAAATCATTATCATTTAGTGGATCAGGTGAGTTAGACAATGGTTGGACTGTATCTGTTTCTAATACATTAGCTAATGGTTCATCATCTGGTGTTGGTTTAACTATCGACATGGGTGACATGGGATCATTAAACTATGAATCTAGTACAAGTGCTAGAGGTATCGGTAAAATTAAAGACATGATGCCAACTGCTGACGAAGATGTTGGAAACGGTATCGACGTTGACGGTTCAGGAACATCTGGTGGTTTATCAGGTACTGTATCTGGTGGAGCTCAAGGTTTCCATTACTCTAATACTGTAAGCGACATGGTTGAGATTGGTATAGGTTATGCACCTAAGTCTCAAGCTGGTGGAGCTCAAGGTAGTGTACAGGGTACTGGCGCTGAAGAATCTAACGTATCAGGTTTCGTTAAATTAGATCCAATGGATGGTTTAGAAGTTGGAATAGGTGTTGGTGAAGCTGACTCTGCAACTGCAGCGATGACTGACGATCACATGACAATTTATGCTACTTACGTGTGGGGCAATTTCACTGTAGGTTATCAAATGAGTGAGGTCGAAACTGCAGGAACAACTGCTGACGATGAACAAACTAGATGGGGTGTTCTTTATGCAGTAAATGATGAGATGTCAATTTCATACCAAAATCACAAAAATGAAGACACAACTGCTACAGACGAAGAAGCGTCTGGTTGGTCTGCGTCTTACACAAGTGGTGGTATAACATTTAAAGCTCACAGAAATACTGCTGACGACGTATCAAATGCTACATCTAATGAATCAGAACACACTGAAATCGGTGTAACTTTTGCATTCTAATTAGTTAGATTAGTAAATAAAATTAAAGGCCCTGTAATTTTTACAGGGCCTTTTTTTTTTCGATTTCATCTAATTTTTTAAACATATCCAAGCAATTTTCATAATTTTGATGTGTCTTTAAAGATGATTTATAAATAGGCTTTCTTGCTTGAGTTATACTTACAGTTTTTATTGGATTAGCTTTTTTGTTAAAACTCAGACAGTTTTCTTCCCATTCTAATTCACAAAATTGAATAAGATTTTGAATCTCATTAGTTTTGTTTTGAATTAGCTTTTCATAATTTAATTCATAAATCGAGTTTGGAAGTTTTTTTTTCCAAAAATTTATTAGATCTAAGTATAAAGATATATATTTTACAAGGTCATCTTGATTATTACTCCAAACAATTGAATTTACATCAAATGCATTTTTATAAATTGATAAAGCAGTATCTTTTAAATTTCTAGAACAATGGATTATTTTTGAATTTGGAAAAAGTATTTTAATAAAACCTAACCATTGAAAATTTAATGGATTTTTATCCAAGATAATTTTTTTTTGTGTTTTGATAAAGTTTATTTTTAAAAAAAAATTATTTATTATTTCTTGAATTTTTTTATTATAGTGAATTTGATGACTTTTAAATAGAGTAATAAATTCTTCATTATATATGTTTTTCTGCATAAATTGGTCTAAAACGACCAATTCCCCTGCCCCATGTATTTGTGAATGAGCCGCTAATATTTGGTGAGCCAAAGTTGTTCCTGATCTAGGTAATCCAACAATAAATATTAAGTTTTTATTATTATTGTATTTAGGGTAGTTTTCAAAATTAGTTGTTTCAAAAATTTTTTTTATTTTATTAAATAATTTAATCTCAATATTTATAGAATACTCTTTGTGAATTGCTTTTTGAATATCATTTGCTTCTTTGAAAAATTCAAAGGATTTTTTATAGTTTTTTTGATCTTCAAATGATTTTGAAATTGCGTAGCATAGTGTTGATTTGTCGAATCCACGTAATAAATTTTTATTATAAATTGTAATCATTTGAGATTGATGTTCATCTCCATTTTCATATTTTTTTATTGTACTTAACATTTTATGCGCGATTGAATTATTTTGATCTTGTAGTAAAAGTTTTTTTAATAGTTTTTTTGATGATTCAAAATCACCTATTATTTGATATATTCCTGCTAAATTAACTAAAATAATAGGATTCTTATTATCAATTTTATATGCCTCTTTATATAAATTAATAGATGTATCATAATCATTGATGTCCCTTTTTAAGTTTGCATAATTTACTAACGCATGTATATTTTTTGAATTTATTGACAAAACTTTTTTGAAATATTTTTCAGATTTTTCAAATTCAATCAAAATCCTGTAAGTTGATCCTAAATTTACAAGAACACTTTGTTCACTAGGGTTAATTTTTAAAGCTTTTATCAATATTTCTTCAGCTAATAATATTTTTCCTGTTTCTCTGTAAGAAAGAGCTAGTAAGTTATAGAATGGTATTTGTGTAGAATTTTTCTGTAAAATTTTTTTAGATTTTTCAATAACTAAATTATATTTTTTAGACCAAAATAAATTATTTATTTTTTCGTACTCTATTTTTAAATTTTTCATACTAAATATTAATATACTTAATATTTTGCTTAAATAAAGAAATGGATGAAATACCGTATATATCTAAAAGTTTAATTTTGTTTAAATTTTTTTTTTTTATTCCACCAAGGCAAATAATTTTTTTATTAGTATGTTTGGCTAAATTATTAAATTTATATATACCTAAAAATTTTTTTGATTTTTTAGTATTAAAAACAGGCGATAAAAAAATATAATTAACATTTTGTAATTCTTTTTCTCTGATTTCTTTTATATTATGAGCAGAACCTAATACGATAAATTTTTTCTTTTTTAAAAAGTAGTTTATCTTTAATTCCTTATTAAATGAAGGTATATAAACACCATCTAAATTCATATTTAATGCAATTTTAATATTATTAGATATAAAAAATTTTTTGTTAATTTTTTTACACAAATTTTTTATTTTATAAATTTCACTTATATTTATTTTTTTTTTATAATTTCTATAAATAATTGCGATATTTTTTGGTATTCTTTTGATATACTTTTCGTCATAGCCTTTAATAAAACAAAATATTTTTGGTGGATCATTATGCATAATGTAGTTAATAACTTAATATCTATACAGAACGAATTAAAGATAAAAATAAATAATTTAAATCTTATAAACTATAATCCTAAAATAGTTGCAGTAAGTAAGACATTTTTAATAAAGGATATAATTCCATTGATTAATCATGGCCATATTCATTTTGGAGAAAATAAAGTTCAAGAAGCAGTTGAAAAATGGACAGATATAAAAAATGATTTTAAAAATATAAAACTTCATATGGTTGGTAAACTTCAAACCAACAAGGTAAAATTTGCTATTCCATTATTTGACTATATTCATTCTTTAGATAATTTAAAATTAGCTGAAAAAATTTCAAAAGAACAAAAGAAAAAAAATAAAATAGTTAAATTATTTATACAAATTAATATTGGTGATGAACAACAAAAAAACGGTATATTAATTGAAGAACTGAATGATTTTTATAATGTATGTGTTAATGATTTAGGTTTGGATATTATTGGTTTAATGTGTTTACCTCCAAATGAAAATAATTCCTCTATTTACTTTTCTAAAATGAAAAATTTAGTTGAAAAAATTAAATTAAAAGAAATTAGCATGGGTATGTCCAACGATTATTTGGATGCCATTTCTTATAAAGCAACATATTTGAGGATAGGTACAAAAATTTTTGGTGGAAGAAGTTAATAAATTTTAATTTTTGTATTTTTATTAACTAATTTTAAAAGCACTAAAAAATCGTATTTTTTTATAGCAATACATCCCGATGTAGGTGAGTAATTTTTGGTTAGATGTAAAAAAATAGCACTTCCCCTGTATGGAATGATTTTTTTGCTATTGTATCGAATATTAATAAAATAATCATACTTGTGATCTTTCCTAAATAATTTTTCGCATTTTATCTTTTTATTTATTAAAATTTCTTTATTATAAAATTTATTTTTTGGGTCATTGCACCAACCCATATTAGGTCTAATTTTAAATATTTTTAGTGTTGTGGATGGTTTTTTTTCACGATCTTTTCTATAATATATAGGTCCCAATGAGTAAGTTCCTTTGGGTGTTGAATAATCACCTTCAGTTTTATGTTTTTTAGTACCATTTTTACCAACACAACATTTAAATTTGAATGAACCAGCAATCAAGGTATCTTTATTTTTTACTTTTATTAGCATAAATTAAGATCAAATGTTTAAACAGAATATTAGCATTGTTGGTGTTCCTATTTTATACAATATTTTAGAAGAAATTAAGGAAAATTTGTCATTCAAAGTTTATAAATTTGATAGTCCTGAAGATTTTTTTAATTCGTTTTCCAATGATAATACAAATAACAAAGATTATTTTATAATAACAGAAATTCATAATAAAGATTTTTTTTTTAAAAAAAAAATAAATTTAAAAAATATTTTTTTCATATTAAAAAAAAATAATAATTTAGAAAATATCGATATTTATAATAATGCTAAATGTCCTATTAGTATTAATAGTTTAATTGAAAAAATTAATATTTTGTTAATTAAAATAAAGTATAATTTTCAATCTGAAATAAAAATTAAAAAATATTCTTTAGATTTAAATTCAAGATTTATTAGCTATAACGACAAAAAATTAAAATTAACAGAGAGAGAAATGGATATAATCTTATTTTTAAAAGAAAAAAAAGAACCTCAAAAAATAAATCAACTTCAAAATAAAGTTTGGAGGTATTCTACTGAACTTGAAACTCATACAGTTGAAACACATATATATCGTTTAAGAAAAAAAATAAGTGAAAATTTTAAAGATGATAAATTTATAATAAGTACCGATAAAGGTTACTCTATAGAATGAAAAAAAAAAATTTTATTGCTAGAGAATTAAGAACTTCCAAATATAGAACTAGAATTGTTAAACCAAAAAAAGGTAAAGGTAGTTTTAAAAGAAAGAAAAAATAAATTTATTTATATTTTATGTCAACGTTAAAACTTACTATTATTCTGTCTTCATCTGATAAATTTTGACTTACAGAGTGATATAAGTAAGCTGGAAAAATTAATAAATCTCCCTCTTTTGGACCAACTTCTACTATGGGTGCAGACATTTCAGTGAATTTTTTAATTTTAGGATATCTAATATTTTTTTGCTCTCTAGGATCAAAAAATTTGATATTCCCTGAATTTTTAGGAAATTTTACATAATATGCTGAACTCAAAAAGGCATTTGGATGATTGTGTTGTATATTAAAAGATCCTTTTTTATTAATTATTGACCACATAGCTTCAATAATTGCTCTTTTAGAATCATAATTCCAACCGATTTCCTTAATTGTTTTTTCAACATATTTGTCAAAGACCGAAACAAACTTTTTAGCTGATTTGTCATTCTTAAGATCAAAGTTTGGAGAATGCCAACCTCCTTGATTAGATTTTATTATCCCATCTTTGTTTTGATTTTTGATATTTAAAATATAATTTTCCAAACTATTATTAAATTCTTCATAATTTTCTAAGTTATAGTGAAATACAGGAGTTGGAAATGATTTATAAATTTGATAATTTTTCATATTTTAATATCCAATATCAATGTTAAAACTTATAACTACCCTTTCTTCATTTGTCTCATTTGTGCCAACTTCATGATACAAATAAGAAGGAAAAATTAGCAAATCACCTTCTTCAGGTTCAATTGTTATTTTTTCAACAGAGTAATCAGTTTTTCTTTCAACTTCAGGAAATCTATAGGTTTTGGCCTCCTTTGGATCAAAAAAAGTTATATTGCCACTATTTTTTGGTTTTTTTACATAATAGGCTGAACTTAGGTAACAATTTTGATGATTATGTTTAATGTTGTAAGAATTTTTATTGTTGATTATAGCCCACATAGCAACAATTCTTTGCTTATTTGGTATATATTCCCATCCATATTCATTTGTAATTATTTGTTTTAGAAAATCTTTAAAATTATTAATAAAATTTATTGGCGGTCCAGGTTTAACTAAATCAAAATTAGGTGAGTGCCAGCCACCTTTATTTGATCTGTTATTTCCAACAGGGTTTTTTTTTTTAAGTTCAAATATATAGCTTAATAACTCTTTATTAATTTCTTCATAATTTTCTAGTTTGTATCGAAATATTGGATCAGGAAATAAATTATAAATTTTTCTTTCTTTCATACAATGATTATAATCTAGCCCCAATTTGTTGAATAACTCTAGAAGACATTTCTGTTCCTTTTTCTAAACTTTCTTTAATTGATAAATTATTAACATGACCATGCAAAAATCCAGCAGCAAAAAGATCACCTGCGCCAGTTAAATCAACAATTTTAAGGTTTTTCTGAACTCCGCATTCAACTACTTCGTCACCTTTTATTGCAATTGCTCCATTTTTTCCTCTAGTAAGAACCATTAATTTACCAAGTTGTTTAGAAAAGTTTATTACTTCGTCAAAGTTTTTAGCATCAATTAATGAAGTAATTTCTTGTTCATTAGCAAATGTAATATCTAGTTTATTTTTCACTAAATCTAAGAAATGAGACTTATGTCTATCAACACAAAATTGATCAGATAATGACATAGCCACCTTATTTGCATTAATAATTGCTTTATCAAACGCTTTCTTAGGCTCACCTTCATCCCATAAATAGCCCTCAAGAAATATTATTTCACTTTTTTTTATTGCATTTAAACTAACATCATTTTCATTAATTTTTCCTGCAGTACCTAAGAATGTACACATTGTTCTTTCGGAGTCTGGTGTCACTAAAATTAAACATGTTCCAGTGGGCAGTTTCTCTTTTTTTTTAGTATAAAAATATTCCACATCTTCTTTTTTTAATCCTTCTTCGTATTTACCTCCAAGCTCATCATCGGATACTTTACCTATAAATCCTACCTTATTGCCTAGTTGAGATATACCTACTATTGAATTTGCTACTGATCCACCAGAAACAGTTTTTTCTATTTTGAGATTGGTTAATAATTTTTTAAATTCTTGTTCATCAAAAATCAACTTCATTGTGCTTTTGGTCAAACCATTTTGAGAAATGAAATTTTCATTAACTTTACAGATAACATCTACAATTGCATTTCCAATACCTAAAATTTTCATAATTAAGCTTTCTTTGTTTTTATTGGTGATTTTCTATAAGGATAGCAAGTAGTACAGATTTTACAAGTTAAACCATAACATTCTCTTGCTTTACAGTATTCTCTTCCATAAAAAATTATTTGAAGATGAAGTTTATTCCAATATTTTTTAGGAAATAATCTTTTTAAATCATTTTCTGTTTGAATTACATTTTTTCCATTAGTCAAACCCCATCTTTGAGCCAATCTGTGAATATGAGTATCTACCGGAAAAGCTGGGTGACCAAATCCCTGGGCCATAACTACGCTTGCAGTTTTATGACCAACACCTGGAAGTTTCTCAAGTTCCTCAAAACTTTCTGGAACTTTTCCTTTGTGTCTTTTAATGAGTTGTTTTGAAAGCAAATAAACGCTTTTAGCTTTCATTCTAAAAATACCTATACTTTTAATTAATCTTTCAATTTTTTTTCTTCCTAATTTTACAAAGTGCTCTGGTTTATTATATTTAGGATAAATATTTTTTGTTACATTATTAACATTAACATCTGTGGTTTGAGCAGATAATAATACAGAAACTAATAGAGTAAATTTATTCTTGTATTTTAATGGTATTGGAGTTTTTGGATAAATCTTATTTAGAATTTTTAATATTATTTTAGACTTTTGAATTTCATTCATTATTAAAAATTCAAAACATCTCTCATCGAATAAAGACCAGGTTTTTTGTTCATTAACCATTTAGCCGCTGTAAATGCGCCTTCCGAATAAAGAGCTCTATCAAATGCTTCATGGTTTAATGTAATAATTTCTTTACCACTTGAAAAAGTTACTTCATGTTCACCAACAACCTCACCTTTTCTTAATGAATTAAAATTAATTTTTTTTCCATAAGGAAAATATTTTTTGTTTAAATATTTTTTACCTATCAGTTTGTAAAAGTTTTTATTTTTTCCAATAGCTATGCCTCTTCCAAGCATCAAGGCTGTGCCTGAAGGATAATCTTTTTTATGTTTATGATGAACTTCAAAAACTTTACTTAAAAAATTATTACCCAGAGATTTTGATGCAATTTCAGTTAAATACATCAATAAGTTAATACCCAGACTCATATTACCAGCTCTTAGTATTGGTATTTTTTTTGCGTATTTTTTAATTAAATTTTCTTCTTTTTTAGAAAAACCTGTAGTTCCAATTACTACTCTTTTTTTTAGTTTTGATGCAATTTTAAGAACTTCAAGAGTGCATTTTGGAATAGTAAAATCTATTATTAAATTAACTTTTTTAAAGGCTTCTAGATTATTTAAACTAGGTTTAATTCCATGAATTTTTTTATTAATTATTCTATTTTCTGTAAGAGTTACTATTTTAAAATTTTTATCTGATTTAGCAGATTTAATGATTTGTTGGCCCATTCTGCCCATACATCCAGTGATAGCTAAATTAATTTTTTTCATTTAAAGATAAAATATGAAACTA
>MDSW01032653.1_pt1 | contig 11002 bp, 7 predicted proteins | sample 811171 | NCBI WGS metagenome assembly MDSW01 (sample SAMN05326641, study PRJNA326480) | marine metagenome | isolation source: seawater | place: Atlantic Ocean: North West | collected 2012 | reverse complement strand
TCGTCCTCCGCGTCTCGAGGAGACACCGCTCGGTTCCTGCACAAGCCCGACGTCGTCTTCGACGACTTCTCCAAGGTCCGCGACGAGATCGAGGCGGAGACCGCGCGCGCCCTCGGCCCGGGCAAGGCGGTCTCGAGCGAGCCGATCATGCTGTCGATTCGAAGCGCGCACGTGCCGAACCTCACCCTGGTGGACATGCCGGGCCTCACGAAGGTGGCCACCGCGGACCAACCGGCTTCGATCGTGCGAGACATCGAGGACATGGCGCGGGCCTTCGTCGCGCCGCCCAACGTCGTCATCGTCGCCGTCTCCCCCGCGAACGCCGACATCGCCACCTCGGACGGCGTGCGCATCGCGCGCGAGGTCGACCCCGGGTTCCGGCGCACGATCGGCGTCCTGACGAAGCTCGACCTCATGGACGCGGGCACCGACGCGAGAGACGTGTTGGAGCAGAGGGCGCTGCGGCTCCGCCTCGGGTGGTGCGCGGTGGTGAACCGATCGCAGGCGGACATCGCGAACCGGGTGTCGATGCGGGACGCGAGGGAGCGGGAGGCGGCGTTCTTCAGGACGAACGCGGCGCTGTATTCGCACGTGAACACCGGCACGGACACGCTCATGCGCATGCTCGCATCCGTTCTCGGCGCGGCGGTGCGACGGCAGATTCCCCGCATCGTCGACGCCGTCGACCGGCGGACGGACGCGGCGCTCGCGGAGTCCAGGGCGCTGGGAAAGGCGATGCCGAGCGACCGCGGCGCGCTCGTGCACGAGGTGCTCCGCGCGTGCGACGCGTTCGAGAAGCGGTTCGCGGAGGCGCTGGACTCCGGCGTCGGCGGCGGGGAGAGCGTGCGGCGCATCTTCGAGGAGAAGCTGCGCGCGGCGCTCGCGAGCGCGAACCTGCGCGAGCTGTACGACGCGCGAAACGTGCGCGCCGTCATCGACGCCAGCGACGGCGTCCAGCCGCACCTCGTCGCGCCGGAGATGGGCATCAGGAGGCTCATCGAGCTCGGCCTGGAGACGATGCACGAGCCCGTCGCGCGGTGCGTCCGAGCGGTCGACCGCGTGTTGAGGTCCATGGTGGAGAGAGCGCTCGACGACGGCGACGGATCGACGGGCGGCGCCGCCGCCGCGAAGCCGAAGGGCGGAGGCGGCGCCGCCGACGCGCTCGGTTCGCGTCGCCTTTTCGCGAACCTCGGCGCGAACGGAAGGACCCGGACGATGAGCGGCGCGTTCCGGGCCGACGGCGGCGACGCCGACGGGTCCGCGCGCGCCGCGGCGACGGACGGCGTCGCGGCGCTTCGCCGCTTCCCCGCGCTTCGCCGCGCGGTGGCGCGCGCGGCGTCAGGGACGCTCGACGCGCTCGTCCTCGACGCCGAGGCGATGGTTGCCGCGCTCGTGGACATGGAGGCGGCGTACTTCGACGCGGACTTCTTCAGGCGGCTCGGCGTGAGCGAAGCAGCCAAGGACGCGGCGGCGGAGGCGACGCGGGAGGCCGAGAACGGCGGCGGCGGCGAGCGGCGCGAGCGTAAAGGAGGCGAAGGGGCGGGACGAGCCGCCGCCGCCGCCGCCGCCGCCGCCGCGGCGCCGACCTTCAACGCGCCCGTGAACCTCCTCGACGCGGACGTCGACCCGCTCCTCGTCGGCGAGGCGTTCGCGATGGACCGCGACGTCGGCTCCGATCAGCAGCGCCACCTCCGCGCGATCGCCGGGTCGGTGTACGCGTACGTGGACGCGGTTCGCGCGCGGATGGCGAAGGCGGCGCCCAAGGCGGTGGCGCACTGTCTGGTTCGGAAGGCGCGCGGCGGTTTGCTGGGACCCTTCTACGCGTCGCTCGGGGATCTCTCCGAGGAGGACGTGAGGGCGCTCGTCGAGGAGGACGCGGGGGTCTCGAACCGGAGGCGGGCGTGCGAGGCGAGGCTCGGGATGCTGCGCAGGGCGAGGGCGGAGATCGCCGCCGCGCTGGGGTGAGCGAACGCGAGAGGCGCGAGAGCGAACGCGAGACGCGCGAGCGCGCGCGACGTCGAGTCTCCTCTCGAAAAAACGACGTCGAGTCTCTGATACGTACGCGGTCGTTCAATAGAAACAGACGGAATACAGCGGCCGCCTCCCCTCCTCCGCCTGGAACTTATCCATGATCTCGTCGAGCTCGCACTCCCAGTCGTCGCTGTTTTCGATCATCTGACACAGTTTCAGCGCCTGGGGCGCGGCGGCGAGGGCGTTTTCGTGCGAATCCGCGACGTCGAGGTTCACCACCAGGAGGCACTCGCCGCTCCCCGCGCCTCGGCTCCGCACGTCCTGGACGACGTTGTCGAACACGCGCTCCTCGAAGCACACCGCGACGTCGCACTCCACGGGGTGGTCCTGCCACCGCTGCGGCGCGGGCTTGATCTTCATGTTCCGCTCGAGCATGTCCTTCAGCCCGTTGCGCGCGTAGAGCTTGGCGTCCTCCGCCATGAGCTTGTCGTAAATCTGCTGGTACGTCGTCGCGCCGAAGTCGAAGACGTTGGGGTTGTCCCGGTCGGCGCCGGGGAGCTTCACCCGCGACCCCGCGCCGAACGAACGCACGTCCAGGCCCGCGTTCGCGACCACCTTGTGCGCCTCCATGCTGCGGTTCATGTTCGCCGCGCACACCATCGCGAAGCGCTTCGGTTCCGCCATGCGTGGGCGTGTGTTCAGCCGCGACCCGTGGGGGGGTAGGGAGGGGAAGGGGGTGGGGGCGGGCCTGGACCGCTCGCGAGGATCGCGCTCGCGCGCGCGGACGCCGCGAGGGGGCGGGCGGCGAGGGCGGCCGAGAGGGCTGCGTGCGGGGGCACGAGCGACGACGCGCGGGGGGGAGTGGAGGCGAAGAGACGGCGTTTCGCGATCGCCCGATCGTGTGGCGGCAACGTCACGTCGCCGCGCGCGCGCGCAGTCGTCGCATCGTCTCGCGCGTTTCGGTGCTCGTCGTCGCCCGCGTGTGTCGCCTGGTTCAAAAACGGGGCGGGCGTTCTTCGGGCGCGCCTCGCGACGCCGCGCCCCGCACTCGCGAGCGCCCCTCGCGGACGCGCCCGCCGCCGCCTCCGCGCTCGTTTCCGGGCGCGCTCGAGCCCGCTCGCCTCTCGGGTGAGGCGCCCATCGCGACGGCGTCACCGCGCGAACGCGTCGGCTCGATCCAACCCTAAAACACGGCACGGCACCAGATCTCGTTTCCGATCGGATCTGACGTCGCGCCGCGATGGACGTCCTCTTCGCGTTCACGGGCGATAAGTTCGCGGTCGTCGTGAGCGACACGGCGTCGGTGCAGCAGATCATCGTCCAGAAGGACGACATGGAGAAGATCATGGACCTCGACTCGCACAAGCTCCTGGCGCTGAGCGGCCCCAAGGGCGACTGCGTGTACTTCGGCGAGTACGTCCAGGCGAACATGAAACTGTACGAGCTCCGGAACGGGGTGAAGCTGTCGACGCACGCGGCGGCGAACTTCACGCGGAACAGCCTCGCGGACGCGTTGCGCAAGGGCCCGTACCAGGTGAACATCCTCCTCGCGGGGTACGACGCGGACGTCGACGACGCGAGCCTCTACTTCATGGACCCCTACGCGAGCATGATGAAGGTCAACTCGGGCGGGCACGGGTACGGCGGCATGTTCTGCCTCTCGCTCTTCGACAAACACTGGAAACCCAAGATGAACCGCGAGGAGGCGAGCGACCTCGTGGACAAGTGCATCGCGGAGGTCAGGGAGAGGTTAGTCACCGCGCCGACCAAGTACCACGTCAAGATCGTCGACGCGAGCGGGACGAGCGTGGAGCTGTACGACTGCGAGGAAAAGTTCGCCGAGCGCGCCGTCGCCAAGGCACGCGCGGCGCCCTGACGCGTCGCGCGCCCGAGGGTCGAGGTCGACGCGCGAACGGCACGATACGACGGTACTATCATAGTGGTGTCACAAACCCCGTTCGACGCGCGTTCGTCGCTCCCCGTCGCTCCCCGTGGCGTCGTTCGTTCGCTCTCGTCGCGTTCCTTCTCTCGTTTCATCCGTCCCCCCCCCCCGGGGCGTATTTATTAAACCCGTCGCGCGCCGCCCTTTGTATCCGCGTCGGTTGCTCTCTTCCCCTGCGCCCTGAGCCACGCGACGAACGCGTCGTCCTCGAGCGTCTCGTTCGCGTCGACGAACGCGGCGTCGGCCTCGTACTCCTCCGCAGGGAAGTTCAGCTCGCGTTTCTTCGCCTCCCTGAACCTGAGCGCGGCTCTGTCGTGCGCCCGCGCCGTGCCGAGCGCGTCGGGGAAGGAACCCAGGTGCCGCTGCTTCCCCCGCGCCCATATGTGCGCCTCCCACCGGCCCGTGCGTTTGTACAACGCGACGCCGCGGAAACGGCTCGAGCGGCTCCACGCGCCGCGGCGAGGGCGCCGCGCCGACCCGGACGCGTCGAAGACGACGACGGGGAGGAGGTGCGCGGCGAGGGGTTTATTCACCCCATCGCTCGTGGGGGACGAGGGTCCGGAGGGCGACGCGGGCGACGCGACCCTCGCGCGTCGTCGACCCTTCGGCGCGGCGCGAGCTACCGTTTTCACGCCGCCGCGGGGGCGCGCTCGCGAGTCCGCGTCGGCGTCGGGTGGTTCGCCGCGGGGTCGCGCGTCGCCCCCGCATCGCTCGGCGACGAGGGGGGAGAGGATCGGGAACGGCGCGGGGTCGCGCGCGGGGGCGGTCGGGGTGGCGCGGGAGGCGCGTTCGATCGCGTCGCGGAGGCGCTCGGCGGCGCGCGCCGCGAGGCGCGAGGCGTCGCGCTCGCGTCGTTCGTGGTGCCTCGCCGGGACGGGGGATCTCGCGGGGGGCGAGCGAGTCCGCGGCGCGGCGGGCGGGGCGCGCGCGGAGGACGCGGAGGCGCGCTCGAGGATGGGCGCGAGGATCGCGAGGTCGCGCGCGAGGGTGCGCGCGTTGGATGCGCGCGACGGCGGCGCCCCGCGCGAGAGGGGCGAGACCGTCGTCGGGGAGGCGGCGCACGTGGGGACGCGGAGGCCGCCGAACGTCGCGGGGGTATCGAGTCTGTCGATCGCGGAGGAGGCGCGTGCGAGCGCCGCGAACGTGCGCGGAGACGCCATCGCGACGTGCGCGGCGAGCCCGCGCGCGCGACGCCGCGGATGCCCCGCGCCCGCGCCGAGGAGAGTGAGGGAGGACGGCGTCGGTCGTTCCCAGAACGGCGGGTTGGGAAATATAAGGAAGGGGTTTTTTTTCCGTGCCGAACCAAGACACGCGCCTCGGACGGTCGCAGCACTTCGCGCCCGTCGCCTCGCGACGCGCCCCCATGGGGGCCCAAGCCGTCTCCCCCCGTCGGTCCGCGCGCGTTCTGCGCCGCCACCCGAGACGATCCGCGCGCCTGCGCGAGCGCGTCACGCCCCGCGCGACGCCGTCCCCGACGGAGAAGACGACCCCGCGCCGCGGGCGTTCCGGGTCGACGACGCGCTCGCGCGCGTCGCCGCCCGCGTCCGGCGACCGGTACGACGCGCTCGCGGACGCGCGCATGGGCCGCCTCGTCGCCCTCCTCGTCGCGCGCGGGTGGTCGCCCGGGATTGTCACCGAGGCGAAGCTCGCGCGCCACGGGAGCGCCACGGGGGAGTACGTCGTGTGCTTCGGGGACTTCTCCAGCGACCCGCGCGAGGCCCTCGAGGCGCTGAGCGAGAGAGAAGAGCGAGGAGAGGAGGTGCGGTACGCGCTCGTGGACGCGAACGCGATGGAGCGCGACGGTCGGTGGCGATACCTCGACGGCGAGTGAAGAAGACGCGGGCGACGAGGCCGGCGCTCGAGCGATGAGAGCGGGGAAAGAAAGACGCGGCGGCGAGGGCGGCGGCGGCGCGGCGCGGGGATATACTTTTCATACGACGGAAGCGCCGCGCCGAGTTTTGTAGACCACGCGGCGAAGACGACGCTCCGCGCGCCTCGTTCGCTCGCTCGCTCCCGACGCCGTCCCTCCTCACTGCTTCGACGCGGCCATCTCGAGTTTCGAGAGGCGCGCCTCCGTGGACGCGCACTGTTGAGCGTGGGGAGCGGGCGGGGGGCGGCGAGGGAGGGTCAGCGGAAGACGATCGTCGACGGTCACGCGTCGGTTCCACGGCTCGCCTCTGTCGTCGGCCGGCGCGCGCGGGGGGCGGTGCGTTCGGTGGGGCTCGCGGGCGCGGGGCGGGCGGCGAGCGCGCGGGAGGGGTCTCTTCGGGGTCGAGCGCCGGAGCGACGGACGCCGCACCTGGTCCGCGAGGATCTTATGGCTGCTCCAGATCTCCTCCTTGAGCTTGTACATGGTCAGGCCGCTCGCGCACGCGAACCCGAACGCGAAGCTCGTCACGCGAGTGCCCAGCATGGTCGCGGCGGGTCGCTGGGTGCGTCCGCGGAGTGCGCCCGAGCGCGATCGACACCTCGTGGGCGGCGCGCGCGGACGAGCGGGGCGCGCGCGCGTCGAGCGGAGTGACCGCGCGAGGGGCGCGCGCGGACGGAGCCCGCCGATCGAGACCGGCACGCGTGAACAACGAGCCCGCCCCCACGCTGGCGCGCCCGCCCCGCGCGGGCGGCCAGCAGCAGCGGACGATGAGTGCTGTCAGCTCTCAACTCCTTTGCACAGCTGGCGACGCTTCGACGCGCACAGCCACGCGCGCGCGCGCTCTACCGCATCGACGCCGTCGCCGACGCGGATGTCGACCCTCGCGATGCTCGCGTGGCGATCCGCGCCCGCGCGGCCCGCCGCGGGCGCTCCCGCCGCGCCTTCCCGCGCGCTCTCGCGCGCGCGGCGCCTCGGCGTGCCGTCCTCCTCGTCGCGCCCGCCCCGTCGTCCCGTGCTCGTCCTCGCCGGGTCTCGGTTCCGCGACGAGACCGAGCGCCAGCGTGCCATCGACCGGCTCTCCCCCAAGCCACCGGGCGCGCCCGCGGACGACGCCTCGGACCCCCCGCCTCGCCTCACGCGCGAGCCCTCCTCCCGCGCGTCGCGCCCCCGGCGCTTCAGGGATGCCTACCGCGAATCCTCCGGCGGCCTTCGCGGCGTCCGAGGCGTCTCGGGCGAGGACGACGACGACGACGACGGCCCGGACCCGCGCGAGCTCGCGCGCCGGCGCCGCGCCGAGCGCGCGGAGTCCGAGTCCGCGGATCGCCTCGAGTACCTCGTCGCGGTCATCCGCCGCGAGCTCGGCCGACCGCAGGCCTTGCTCGCCGCGGACGCCGACGTCAAGGCGAGGCGCTTCGACGCCCTCTCCTCGGCGCTCAAAAACTTCGGTTTCGTCGAGGTCATGTTCGGCCTCGTGAAGTACTATTACGCGCACTGGGACGAGCCCCCGGAGGGGTTCGAGTCCGCGGCCGCGACGCGAGCCGAAGACGAACACGAATCGTCGGCGGCGGGGAGAGATGGGGAATCCGATGAGTCGACGTCGGCCGCGTCCGCCGCGGACGCGCTCGAGGAGGCGCTCGGGGAGGAGGACGCGGCGGAGGCGATGCGGCGCATCCGCGAGGCGCTCGGGGGCGCGGCGGCGACCGCGGACGAAGAGGCGCAGGACGCCGCGGCGGAAGCATCGGACGCCGCCTCGGACGAGAGAACGCGCCGGAGGCTCCTCCGCGAGGCGCAGTTGAGGGCCACGGGGGTGGAGCCGGACGGATCGGCGGATGATGAAGACGAGGAGATGGGCGAGGAGATCGACCTCGCGGAGGACTTCAGGGAGATGGTTCGGTCGTACTTTTCCGTCGACTTCGTGGAGGGCGACGACGGCCGGGAGGAGATGGTGGTGATGACGTCGCCGGAGTTCCTCGCGTGCCTGCTCTTCGCGATCATCCTCTCGGGGAGGCTCGGGCACTGGCTCGTGCAGACGTACCTCATCACCCCGGTCGACCCGCTCTTGCGATGAGAGGACGCGGGGGTCGAGGAGGAGTAGGGGTTTTTTTTGTCATCATGCGTAGTTCTAAAAACGAAAAAAACCCTACTTCGAACCGTCTCCCTCGTTCTACTATTGAGAGGTCACTGGCACCTGATCTCGTACGTCCCCCCCTTGCTCTCCGCGCCGCTGTTGCACAGGTACCTGACCCACTTCGTGCTCTGGTACCCGCTCTTCTCCCACACCTTCAGGAACCTGACCCTGAGCCCGCTGGCGGTGAACATGGGCACGGAGAAGTCCATCGAGAGCGGCGGCTGCGTCCACTTCTTCTTCTCCTCCGTCGTGCTGATGAGGTCCACCTCCGCGTGCAGGCTGAGCTCGCACCCCCCCTGGAACCGCTTGATCTTCCACACCAGCGCGTTCTCCGCCTGCTTGTACTTGCACTTCCCCGCGGTGCCCTTACACGTCGCGCGGCTCGTGTGCCGCGGCACCGGGATCCGCAGTTTCACCCCGAGCGCCATCTGCGTCTCCGGGAAGCACGCCTTGACGCGCACGCGAACCTCCATCCGGGTCCGCCCGAGCTCCTTCACCATCGGCATCACCTTGAACGGCAGACTCACCGCCTCCGTGACGCGGTACTTCATCAGCTCGAACTCGCCGTCGGGAGGCACGAACGAGATGGTCCTCTCCGCGGAAAACTTCGAGAGGTTCACGCACTGATGGAACTGGAGATCCGCGAGCTCGATCTGCTTCCGACCCGCGCGGGACCCACCCGCGGAGCTCCGCGGCGGCGGGTCCCCGTCGCCGCCCGAGGAAGGGCCCTCCCCGCGCGGCCCACTCGCCTCCCTCGCCTGGTTCGCGCCGCCCATGCCCAGGGTATCGTTCAGCCCGATCTTGAGTTCGGGCATGCCGCTGAGCAGGCACCGCATCTGTATCACGCCCGTGGCGCTCGAGCGAAGCACCGCGCCCTCGTGCGACATGAGCAGGGAGACGCTCTCGACGATGTCGAGATACACCTCGTTCTTCTTGTACGCGACGCCCGGCGGCCGCCACTGCACCGCGCCCGTGACCTGCATCGCCACCTGCCTCGCGCGGTCCTCGCCGGAGTTGAACCCGCCCTTCGCGCGCCCGTTCTCCTCGCCCTCCAGGAGGCTCTTGATGCTCTTCTGCGTGATGTACGACTGCAGCACCGCGGGGGCGGTGATCTGGGGGAAGCCGTTGTCGAGGATCTCGTCGAGGAGCTCGTAGATGATGACGAAGTTCTGCTTCAGGGAGGCCTCGCTGAAGGTGCCGAAGTAGGACTTGAACAGGACGCCGAGCTGCTCCAGGAAGGTGAACGCGAGCATCGCGTTGGCGTTCTGCCGAGTGACCGCGACGACGTACACGTCGCGCTCGCGGCGGTACATGAAGGAACACGCGCCGACGTTGACGACGGGGACGTTGCCTCGATCCTTGCCGCCGTTGAGGATCTCCGTCTTGAACGCGCCGGCCATCTGGCGCGTCACGTCGTCGCGGTACTGCCGCTCCATCAGCACCTCGCCGCGGAGGTTCATGAAGTACAGCGCGGAGAAGCACACGGGCGAGTTCATCGCGCTCGCGCCGGGCTTGGAGGAAGACGCCATCTCTCTCACCTCCAAAGAAATAAAAGGAGGCGACCGCGGGTGGGTTCGCACCGCCGAGGAGGGCGATCGCCGCGTCGACCACTCCGCGTCGAGAACGCCGCGTCGAGCGGTTCGAAACGGGAGTGGCCTCCGCGAGCGCGACCGCGGGGCGGGGGCGCGACGAGTGCGCGAGGCGCGACGCCGGGAGGGGGCGCGCCGTCGAGTGCGCCGGAGGGAGCGCGCCGCGCGTTCAAACGTCGCGCCCAGATACGGCAGGGCGTGCGTGCTCTGGGACGTGCTGGGGAACAAATTGAAAACCGGAGCGTGCGGGACGCGCCAACGACGGGGACGGGTGTCGAGCCGGACCCCGGAAACGCCGACTCGAGAGTGACGACTCGCGAGGGGAGGAGTGCGCGGGGCACCGGGGTGGGAACGCGAGCGCGGGAGTGCGCGACGCGGGCGCGGCAGACTCGACGTCGACCGATCCCTCGCCCCGCGACGGCGTGTTCCTCAGGATCCGACGGCGTCTGAGGCGTGCACTCCCCAATCCGGCGGGTGCCGTAATTCTGGGACCGCCTCGAGATGGGCGCGAGACCGCGCGCGCCGTCGCGTCGGTCCGCGCCGGTTTGGTCCGCGGGCGACGCGAGATCCCTGGAGACCGCGCGCGACTTACTCCGCCGAGCGCGCCTCGACGACGCGTCGCGTTCCGCGGCGCCGCGCGGGCCGGAGCCGGACCCCTCGTCCGGACCCCTCCACCCGCGCCGATTCACGCTCGCGGACGAGTTCTTCGACGACCCCGAATGCGCCGAGATCCTCCGCCGCGCGCGCGTCCTCTCGGCGTCGCGCGACGCGGAGCCCACACCCGAACTCGCCGCCGCCCCGAGCACCCAAAGAAAGCCCACCGTCGGCCTCGGCGCGATGACGCGCGCGCGCGGATGGATCCGCGACTGGCGCGCGCGCGTCGAGGCGCGCCGCCCGCCGCCCGAGACGACGCTGGTCCGCCGCGTCGCGGGCGACCACGTCCTCGTCACCCTCAACCGCGACGCCGTCGAGCGAGCCGCGAGGGACCCGAGCGCCGTGCTCTGCGTCCACCTCGCGGAATCGGCGGCGACGACGCGCGAAACCGACGAGAACGCGAAGAACGACCCCGTGGGATTCTTCGACGAAGCGTTCGGAGGGCGGTGGGAGGGCGCGACGGCGGCGAGGATCGCGAGAATCGCCAACCCCGGCGCGCCCGCGATGGCGGCGTTCGTGTGCTGCCGCCGGTGTCACGACGCGGCGCAGGAAAGGAAACTCACCGCCGCGGATCGGTGCGCGCGGTGTCGCGTCGCGGTGCCGAAATCCGCCACGGGAAGGATCAAGCCGGAGACGGCGGCGATCGCGTCCCCCTCCGACGAGTCGGGAGAAGAGGCGCGCGCGCCGTTCGCGTCGGCGGCGGCGGAGCCGCTCGCGACGAATTCGACGCCGCCTCTGTGCGTCTTTTGCGCGAAGCGTTTGGAGACGACGACGTTCGGAGAGAGACGCGCGGGCGTCGAAGAGAACGCCCCACCGCGCCTCGGCCTCGGCGGCGCGCGGAGTGAGAC
>MDSW01167159.1_pt1 | contig 11003 bp, 10 predicted proteins | sample 811171 | NCBI WGS metagenome assembly MDSW01 (sample SAMN05326641, study PRJNA326480) | marine metagenome | isolation source: seawater | place: Atlantic Ocean: North West | collected 2012 | reverse complement strand
CATTATAAATTAAATATTTTCCTGGGTTGTCTCTATAATGTCTAATTCTTGGTTCATAGGGATTAACTCGAAAAATGGCATCCGTATAGTCTATTTCTGTTATTGCTTGATCAAATTGTCTTGACTTTGCAGCTAGTAAATTAATATCTTCAATTGGTTGTACATGAAAGAATAAATTATTTGTAAATGGATTTATAGAAAGTCCTGATAGATTAAATCTATTAAATTCTAAATTATAATTTCTTGATGATACTTTATGATCTTTTTCATTTAAATCTTGACTATTGACAAAAAGAACATAAATTCCAGCGCCCATAATATCATCAATTGTTTTTTCAGCAAGTTCTATTAATTGCTCAAGAGCAAAAACTGCAGGATTTAAGGTTGCTAATGCTAAAGTTCTATTAGCATACATTAATGTTTTTCCTGCCTCCAACGCAGATTTATAACCATTAACTAATGCTTGTGTACTATCAATAATTTCACCAAACGCTCTAGGAGTTTGAAAACTAACATTTAACCATGTATTAGATAAACCAGCTTCTTGAAAAACAGCCCATCTTTCATCACCGTTAAGAGCTTGCCAATCTCTAGGAGTTCCACCTTTTGTTAATTTAACCTTATCTGGGTCTCCTGAAGAACCAGAAAATTCACCAAATGCACCAGTACTTTTAGCAGCATCTGCTATTTGTTTTTTAACACTATTGACATCTAAAATATTTTTAGGTATGATCATTTATTTTTCTTCTTTTACAGAGTTTTGTTTCAACATAGAAACCTGATCTTTAAATTCTTTTTTTGCAGTCTTCAATGAGATTAGTAAGTTTTCTAATGCATCAAGAGTTTTATTTGGTGGCAATTCTTCTTCAGTTGTTTTCCATTGAAATTTTTTTTCAGCTTCCATAATATTTACCTCTTCCATTTAAAATATCATATTGATTTCTTTTGTCTCTAATTGATTTATAACGAAAATTTATAGATTCTACTTCATCTACAACATTTGATATAAGATTAATATCATTACCTAAACACAAATTAACAATTTCATATAAAGTTCTACCATAAGGTGCCAATGACGTTGCGGACTTAGCTGGTATTGCTGAAACTCTTATAGTTGGTAAAGATCCACCGCTTGATTGTGATCCTGTATATGTTGGATCACCTATTCTTGCATTTAATTCTATTATTCTATTTTCAATACTTGTTTTTGCAGTTGATAAAGATGAATGTAAATCTTGAATATTTGAAATTGAAAATGTTGCTCCATCGTAGTTATTGGAATTATATTGAGTAGCATCTCCATCAACATCATCAAAATCTAAATCACAATTACCAATAGACGTATCAAATTCCTCCGCTGCTGATTTTTTAGATGAATCAAATTCAATTCCTCCATCAACTTCCATAATAGGATCTCTATAATTTGCCAAACCATCCAAATCCATTATTTTTGAATTTACATATTGATAATCAGAAGAAACATAAACATCTCTTAATTCATTGTATCTGCAAGAAGTTTCATTAATCACATATTCTAATTCATGTGAATAATTCATAATTTGTCCAGTTTCAGAATTAATATTTGGAAAAACATTATGATTAAATTCATGTGTTTCTATTTTATCATTTGAATTTAAGTAAAGTATATGAGCGGTTGGTGGATTTGCTGTACCAGAAGAATTTGTATAAACATGAGTGTTTCCTACAGGTGCACTAGTATTTCCCCATGAATAAGGAAATCCTGATGGTACTGTTCCATTGTTAGGATGTCTAGCATTTTGTGCATATCCAGAAGTTGATGAAACTGATAATGGTGTAGAACTATTAATTATATTATTCAAAGATTCTCTAACTCTTTCAATAGCACTTGTTAAAATTGTTGTTCTTCCATCTGCGTATTTTGCTAAAGGTTCCTCTCCACGTCCCGCACCAGATTGAGGTATTGTTGTTGGTGAGATTTGAAAAGTTGTATATACTGTTTCTACTGTACCATTAGCATGAGTTATTATTTCTGTATCAATTGTAGGATGAACTTGTTGTAAAGGATTTGGTAAGTAAAAAAACTTTGCTGCCGCATCAACCATATATCTATAATCACCAATATTAGTACCACTATTATCTTTTCTATTTTCATCATACTTAACAAACCGACCTGCAAAAATATCATTCATTCCCAAACTTTGTGGTTGTGCTCCTGTATCTGTTCCATATTCATTTCTTGCGCCCTCAACTGCAGGATTAAATGGATTTAATTCAACATTTGGATAATTTCCTGAATGCTGTCCTACTTCATTTCCACTAGAAAGTAATTCAGGATCCGCAGATTTAAATAAGTCCATATTTCCATAAGGACTGACAAATTTAGACAATCTACTTTCAAATCCAGTATCATCTAATAAAGTTGATTCTGCTGGTGATTCATTTACCGCTGAATAATCTGCATCGTTGTCTCCCAAAGGTTTCCAATTAGGATTAGGTTGCATTCCTTCTGTAACTACTTGTGCTAAAGCAAATAATGAATGTTCTTCAGTTACTAAATTTTTTACTTGAATTTCTGTGTCCGTAAAAACTAAATCCAAATTGGAATTTAACATAATGATATTTTCATCTGTATTAACAGCTGTGACTGTTAAATTAGAAGACCAATCTGAATGTGATAATTCTGAACCAATATTTACCAAACTAGCATTAGAAGTTAATATTCTATCAGACGCATTATTACTTAAAAGATCTATGACAGAATTGCCTGTTATTGTTATATTTTCATAAATTGGATTAAAATTTTTCAATCCCAAAAAGGAACCAACAGCAGGAGATTTTGTATTTGTACCATTTGATCCTTGATCCAAATCATGAGACAATGTTATAAACTGATCTCCTGTACTATTAAATTCTACTGATCCAATATTAGCATATGCAAATAGTTCATTCCAATTCCCTTCTTCACTTTGAACATCATCACCAAAAGGAACTGTATTACCTAAAGCCATTGAAAAAGAAGGATTTACAAATGCTGTATTATTACTTGTAAAATCTAATAAATTTCCTGTCTCTCTACTCCTAACAAAATAATAATCATCAATATGATTGCTATATGTATTTGAGGTTCCGTCTGATTCTATAGATGTTTCTGTGCTTCCAGAAGTATTATTTAAAGATATAGAATATGTGTTATTAATATCTTTAATCAAAACAACGAATTTTGGCTTAGAATTAGTGCCAGAAGTCAAAGAAGGAAAAGAAAAATTAGTCAAAGATGAATATGAAGAAGAAGAATTTAAATTATAATATAAAACATCTCCACTATTTGCACCTAAGCAATTTGCTCTAATTTTAGAAAGTTCTAAAGTAATATCATGTAAATTTTGTCCTGATCCATAATCATTATATAATGGTTCACATAAATGCTGAAACGTATCTTCAAACAATTCTATTTCTTTAATAGAAATTAATCTTGAATCAATAACCTCAAATGGAGCGTTATTCAAATCATTAACTAATTCATCAATTTTTTCATTTCTTGTTGTCATGACGGCGGTCCTGATACTACTACTGGTGGTGATCCAGGTATTACTGCGGTTATTGTTATTGTTGTTGTATAATTATTTATCGCTTGTGATAAATTTTCTCCAAACATTGCACCTTGAGGTGGGTATTTTTGAAATATCATTCTTAAATCAGAAAGTAAACCCGCGGGCACTGTAACAACTGATATAAATCTATTAGTTGTTAAAGTCATAAAACATTGATTTATTTTTCTAGCGACATTTGCACCAACAATTGCTCCTGATGGAGATCTTCTTTCAAAAATATTTGCTAGTTGTGGTGTTAATGTTTCCAAACCAGACATACTAACGAAAGTTCCTCCTGCTGGGTCCATTAAACCACTTGTATATTGTCTTATTCCATTTGTTATAATACGTGCTGCCTCAAAACCTGTAGCATTATATTTTCCAAATCCACTCATTAATGTAGATTTTAATCCTGGTAAATTTAAAGCCATAATTATCCTAAATTATACATGCAGCAATTTTTAGTTTTAAAGCCTGAAGTTGTGCTGTATTTAATGGTGTTCCACTATTTCCTGATCCTGTAGGTACAGTAATTTTTGCTATTTCATCTATCAAATCATCAAAACAAGATTTCAAAGATTTCATAGAAGATCCTATAGATATTGGTGCTTTTGAACTTACTGATATAATACCAGCATCTAGAGCCATAGCACCAGGAGTTTGTGCGGTCATTACTGCTGGGGCCATGAAAAATTTTCCTAACGTACCAGATTTTCCAAGAAACATATTAATATATCCTGTAGATCCCTCTGTCAACTCCGCTACACCTATTTCTATTGGACTTACACCACTTTTTATGTTTATTCCTCCACCAGGTAAAAAAGGAGTACCAGTACAATTTAAATTTATAGAACCCAAAGTTGTCCCAAGTGTTAAGTTTCCAGCAACTGATTGTATTTTTGATGCTCCTTGAGATTGTATAGAAAAATTTGCAGTATTTGCTTGAAAAAGGCCTGAAGATTTTATCGCCATTTTTCCATCAGCTTTTAACATTAAGTCATTTCCACCTGTAATTTTTGTACCAGTACTTTCTAGATAATAACTTCTACTTTCTGTATTAAAGCTTCCAAATGGGGAATCAAAATAATAATTTCCTGTTTCTAAATGTGAATAATAAGATCCTCCCGCACCAACCTTAGTAATAAAGTTTGAATCTCTACCGCTCGCAGATTTATTAACATAAAGTTGAAAACTACCATCTATTGTTTCCATTTTATGATTTGAAACGTGTTGATACAAGTTATCATGAATAATATTATACAATTTATTTGTGGATTTATTGACTACTGTTCCGTCAGGATGATACTCTGTAAAAGATCCTGATCTATGATATAAATGTATTCTTTCAGAATCAGGAGTATCATCTAATTCAAAAACATGACCACTTTCTGTTTGTGTCACATGATTATATGGATATCTTGCATTGTATGGTGTTTCAGGTTCTCCAAAGGTTGTTATAGTAGGTAAATTTCTTGGTACTTTAAATTTTTCTTGTGATCTTGTGGATGTAGCGCCAACTTCTTCAGCAGTGCTAGTATCTATTTTCATTCTTTTAATTGGACCTTGGTGCCCTGTAATTTGACCAGATGTAGGAATATCTCTATGTCCACCATCTTTGATAGATTTTCTTTTCCTTCCAATAATTGAAAATCGACTTTCAATTGTTTTTAAATTATCTTGTGTTCTCAATCCTGATGAGGAGTCATAAAATCCTCTCGCTAAAGGTGGTGTTGTTGGTTGATTTAAATAATTAAAATCAGGATAAGGAGAAATTTGTTGTTGCTCTGTAATTACAACTGGACCATTGTTAAAATTTAAATCTTCTGGTTCCCTCGGAACTTTATCAGAAGATCTTTGATTATCTGCACCATTTATTAGAGATCTAATTTTTTTCTGAAATGCTGTTCCAGAAAATATATGTTCATTTTCTTCTACAGCATTATCATATGCTCTAGAATCATAAAATCCTTGTGTTAATGTATAAATTGATCTAGTATCTAATTCTGGAATTCCTGGTAATGTTCCCATCATAACAGGATCTTGTGCTTCTTTACCATCTTTAAAAAATCCCATCACCCATGTTCCTTCTACAGGACCCACAGGAGCTTGTCCTACAGCCGTTTGTGAAGCTGAAGTGATAGGCATTAATGGAAAAGCCCAAGGCAAACCATCTGTTGGCATTAATTTTTTATCTTCAGTATGCCAACCCAAACACCTAACTTTACATCTTCCCAAATATAATGGATCATGCCTATCTTCAACAACACCAATCCACCATATAAAATCAAGTCCCATAGATTCATGTGTTAGCATTATTCATCTCCCATAATATTATCATCTTCTCCTGTATAAGGATCTGGTAACTTATTCATTAAACTATCTTTCATAACATGAATATCTAAAGTATGCTCGGTGCCGGCTTGATCTCTTTGAAAAACGTGAGATACTCTGGTTACTAAAAAATTTCCTGAAACCAAACTGTTAAGTGATGAACCAGATGAAATTTGAGAAGGAGAAGAAGTTTCTTCATTTAATGCAGAAGGAATATCTAAATATATTACATCACCAACTGATCTACTTGTATTTCCTTTTACTTTAATATTATATATGAAGCTATTGAGCAAATGCCTTTGCATTTTTCTTCTACTAAACCAATGTTCAATATTACTATCTCTTATATTCATATCTGTAACAAAAGAATTATCTTTTGAATCCATACCAAATTTATTTCTACATCCAAAATTAGTAGAAACTAAAGAAACATTTGCCATTTGACTATTACTCACCAAATCTGATCCAGTAGAAACTACATTATTATTCTCAAAAGTATAAAAATCAGCAAAATTACTATCTATGTTTGGTGATTCAATTTTTAATGTATTACTTCCAAAATCATTAGGAATTTGCACTGCATCTTCTGTAATAATAGCACCGGTATCACTATCAACAACTCTTGAAGAATGATTTCTTTCAATAAAATTAGTATAGTGTAAATCATGAATATCATATCTCATTCTTAACATATTATGAGCAATCATTCTATTTCCATACATTCCATTTTTTAAATTATTATCAACTTCAATAGAAGACGTTCTATTATACTCATCAATATTATGACATTCGTGAACAAATTTTTTAAACCAATCTTCACCCGGCAAATTTGTTGGAGCATAAAAATAATTAAATTTTGATGGAATTTGCATAAGGGTTTCTAGAGATTTAAATTGATATCCATATTTCAATGTTTCAAAAAATGAAAAGAAAGAACCTTTACTATTTGATTCTGTTGATTTTGATCTCGCCGCTAAGAATGAAAAAGCTTGAAATGGTGACATTCCTGGAATAGATATATTATATTCACCTGAGGTGTCCTCCAAAGATAATTCTTTTACAAAGTCTTTAGTCCAACCAATATCTATATTTTTTTTAACATAATTATCATATATGTCACTAACTATATTTTTAATTGACTTAAAAGAGTAAGATTTTTGAACTTTTGTTTTTAAATTAAAAATATATTCAACACTTTTAAAATGTAAAGTATAAATGAAAGTCCTTGGATTATTTGGATCTTGATTAAAATCAGTAATTTTAACAACTCTAAAAACTTTATCAATTTGATCAATATTTGAATCAGATCCTTTAGATTTAAATCTAATAAGGATATATTCATCACCTAAAATTGGTATTCTTTCCCATAGTCCTATTGCATCAACAATTTTAATAAATCCATCAACATATGGAGAAAAAATATTTTCTGTTACACGTATTTCATTGAATATAAATGATAAATCAATAGCAACAGAAAAATTATTTGGACTAACTAATTTGAGTTGAGAAATTTCAACTTCTCCAGGTTTTTCAGGATATTGTGTTAAATAACGTCTAAATGATTTATCATTTTCTAAAATTTGATCAAAAGATATCATTAAATCCTTTTTGCAAAGAGTTCTTTAGCATTGTTCATAATATCTTCTACGTAAATATTTTCTATTAACCTAATATTTCTTTTATCATCATTTAAATCCAATTCATATTGATAGTTTGTTACAACTTTTTCTCTACCAGTACCTAATTGGATTAATCTTCTATATCCTGCCTCATCAATTTCAATTGTTCTTTCTGCTAATTCAGGATGATCTTCCGTTTCTTCAACAAATGGTTGTATAATTTCTTCATAATGATGAATTGTGCTAATTGCATTATCTAAACTTCCATATTTTGTTATAATAAACTTTCTTAGTGATTCTGTAGACATCGGCCATTCAAAAATAGGATCAAATATATTATTAGATAAAAATATTATCCATGTATATTTTATTGAACCATAATATTCATGTGCAATATTATCTGGCCTTTGTCCATCAGGAACAAAATAAGGATAATAATTGAATACAGTATCTTTAACACTATTTTTTAATTTAGTTCTCATTGTAATATCAGTAACCAATTTTTTATGTAATTGATCTACCAATATTCCTGAATTATTTTTAACTTTATCAAAAGTGTAAGTTCTATTTGGAATATATGTGAAATAATTTGACATTTTTTACCTATCAATCATATTTGTTTAATTCGTCTTTGTTTCTTTCATAGTATGCAGTATCTCCTTCAATTCTTGACATATAATTACCAACAAAATCATCTTTATCAGATGTTTTTCCATCATACTCCAAAATAAATTCTGTTTCTTGAAAAACTAAATCTAACTTTGTATGAACAGGCATTGCATCTTTTCCACTATCAGGTGGATCATAAAAAGCTGGGCCTTGTGGTCCATCAAAATTTAATCCCATTTTTGTTAAAACAGATCTTTTAATTCCCATTTGTGAAAATTCTTGTGTACCTGATTTAGTCTTTATATAAAAATCAATATAAAATTCATGAGGAAAACCAAAATAAACACTTTTTAATTTCCAAAAATCTTTCATCTTTGGCAACATTGATTTTTTTAATGTTTGTACTATATCACTAACTGCTTCTGCTTCTTCATAACTTCTAGGCCAAAAATCAAATGAAAAATCATGTGTTCTAAAAGCACCTGGTCCTTGATAAATTAAAGATGAATGTGGATTAATAGCAAATCCTAAACCCGCTTGTAAAGGATTGAGTGTTCCTGAAGAAGCTAAACCACCAATTCCTAATTGTGCTATTGATCTTCCTGAATCACCCAAATTATTAACTGTTTCTTTTAAAACTAATCCTGGATCTGAAACACCATTATCATACGTTGCTTTTCCTGCTGCGCCTAAGATTGAAGATATTCCAGCAATAAATGGATTTTTTGTTATCATTGATGATAATGCCGCCGGACCAACAGTTGCCGACATATTTCCTAATCCTTGTTCAAATACCCTACCGCCTCTAAATTCTTCATATTTTCCTTCAAAATTAGTTTTCAATGATCCAGGTGGAATATGCAATGCTATTAAATGAGAAGTTGAAGATAGTCCTAAATTACTTCTGTTTCCTGGTCCTCCAGGTTTTATATAAAACATGACAAAATTTTTAGTATCTGAGCTCTCCATTGCTAAATCAATTGGATATTTTTTAATAGCCATTGTCATGGGGCGTGTTGGATCACCATAATTTACATTACCAAGGGGTACTCTTTGTGCAGCATCTGACATTACTTGAGACGGATCAGCCATTTTTTTCTTTCCTCTATAAATATAATATAACTAGACATTTTAATCTATTTCTATTTATTCAGATGATTAAAAAAGGTAAATATAAACCAATAAACCCAAATAAATACAAAGGAAACCCAACAAAAATTATTTATAGATCAGGTTGGGAGAAAAAAGTGATGGAAAAACTGGATTTAAGTCCACAAGTTATAGAATGGGCTTCTGAAGAAGTCGTAATTCCATATCGATCACCAATAGATAGAAAAATTCATCGTTATTTTCCCGATTTTTGGGTAAAATTTGCCAATAAAAAGGTCGTAATTATTGAAGTTAAGCCAAATCGAGAGACAAAACCACCAAAAAAACGTGAAAAATCAAGAAAATTCATCAATGAAGCCAAAAAATACGCAAAAAATGAGGCAAAATGGCGAGCCGCTGAGGAATTTTGTAAAAATAAGGGTTGGCACTTCTTAATTCAAGATGAATATGATCTAGGAATCAAAAAAAGAAGAAAAAAGAATGGCAACAGTCAAAAATAGAGCTCAAAGAAGGCTAGAAGCTAGAAAAAGAAACAAAGAATCTAGGCAAAAACAAAATACTATAAAATATAGTCAATCTCTTGTTGAAATATTACAAGATGTTATAAGAAGGCGCCAAATTGGAGCTGAAAATATAAAATCTGCTCAATGGTTTCAACAACAAATAAGATCAATGAGAAGACCTCTAAAAATAACACTTGATGACACTAGTATGACAGCAGATGAATTTGTAGGAAACACAAATTTGATAAGAAGTAGAAAAATAGATGAAGCAAAATTAACTTTATTTAAATATGATGCAAAGCATAAGAAAAAATTACCATATTTTGATAGATTTCCTATGTCAATGATAATTCATGCTGAATCTGATAGATTTTGGGGATTAAATTTCCACTATCTACCATATGCTTTTAGAGCGAGACTATTAGATGCCATTAGGTATGGAGCAAAAATAAATTGGAATTCAATAAAAAGAAACAAATATGTTAAACCTTGTATAAAACAATATTTAACTTCTCATGTTCAAGGAACAAGTGCAATGACAATTGAAGGCATAGAACAATTGAAGTTTGCTGTACTTTTACCAATAGAAAAATTTAATACTTCAACAAGTAAAGTATTTCAAGATTCACAAAGGATGCTATAATGTATAAATCATCAGAATTTCTCTCAACATTAAAAAAACATAGAGGAATAGCAAAAGCAAATAAATTTCAATTAACAAGGATTGGTGGAAATGTTCTCAACATTTTAAACTATAATCTAGATGATATAAATGATATGTCATATTTTTGTGAAGCTACAAATCTACCTGGAAGAAATTTAGCAACACAAAGTTTCAGAACTGGTAGTGTTTCGAGAGAATATATCCATTCAAACAATTTTAATGATACTTTAAATTTAACATTTAATTTAACAGATGATATGTTTATTAAAAATTTCTTTGATAATTGGCAAGATTTAATTTTTCCTCTTGTAAAAAATCAAAGTAGATTGTCAAATAACATAGCACTATATCCCAATAAATATGTTGGTGAAATTGAAATAACAAAATTATCAAAAGATTTAAAAAGATCAGAATCTTCTTTTTCAAGTGACACTTATGGAATTAAACTAATTGAAGCATTTCCTAAACAAGTAAATCCTGTAGTATTAAGTTACTCATCAAATGAAGTGATGAAATTGCAAGTATCCATTGCCTATTCTCGTTGGCAAAGAGTTACTAATACATATTAATAATTATGGAGAAAAATTATGCCATT
>MDSW01100791.1_pt1 | contig 11003 bp, 9 predicted proteins | sample 811171 | NCBI WGS metagenome assembly MDSW01 (sample SAMN05326641, study PRJNA326480) | marine metagenome | isolation source: seawater | place: Atlantic Ocean: North West | collected 2012 | reverse complement strand
TTATAATTACCAATAATATTGTCATACCAAACTTCAGTAATAACATCTAATTGACCGTCATAATGAGCGGCCATTATTGGAGTAGTACTACCTTTAGTTACAGAAACTTCACAACCATATCCTTTTTCAAGAATAAATGTAGTTATCGCTGTATGAATGTTAGCACTAGACCAATCAAAATCTCCCAATCTCGCCTTACATTTTGCTGCATTAGCACTAGTTGCAACTAGAGCAAACATTGAAGCAAAAATTGATGAGATTATTAAGTTTTTGATTAACTTCATAAATTTTCTCCTTAATTAATTAAGTTTTATTTATGTATTTAATAATGACTAGAGAGGAAACACAAGGATCAAATTCATTGTAAAAATTAATACAACTATTAATTGAATTGAAAATTGTGTTGGAATATATAAGGATTTAGAATGTCAACAATTCAAAAAATTGAAAAAAACTCATCATATTTAAAAGTAATATGGAATGATGGAGAAGAAAGCAAGTTTAATTACTTTTGGCTAAGAGATAATTGTCCAAGTGCACATGACAAAGACTCTAGGCACAGAATGTTTAATATTTTAAGTGTATCAAAAAAACTAAATCCAAAAAAATACTCAGTTAATAAAGATGGAAAATTAGAAATAGAGTGGAGTGAGGGAGATCATACAAGTTATTATGATTTAAAATGGCTTAGGGAAAATTGTTACACAATCAAAAGTAAAAAAAAATATATATCACCCTATCAACTTTGGGATGGAAATCTTGAAAAAAATTTAAAAACCATAGAAATCAATCATAACGAAATTTTAAATTCAGACGAAGGTTTAGTTAAGTGGTTAGAGCTTTTACATCATAAGGGAATTGCTATAGTTAAAAATGCACCAACAGATAAAAATTCTGCTTTTAAAGTATTAAATAGAATAAGTCATACACGGGAAACTTTTTTTAAAACGCCTTTTGAAGTAATAAATATTCCAAAACCTAATAACTCTGCATACACAGCTCATGCATTAAGAAATCATATGGATCTACCATGGTTTGAAAATCCACCTGGTTATCAATTTTTGCATTGTTTGGTAAATTCAGCAAAAGGTGGAGACTCATCCGCAGTCGATGCGTTTGCTGTAGCGGATTATTTGAAACAAAATGAAAGAGACGTTTTTGATATTTTAGTAAATACTCCACTAAAATTTAGAGATAAGGATTATACTCAACAAGCAGTCAGAAGTGTTTATGGAACTGCAATTTCATTAACAAAAGATGGAGATTATAATGATGTTAGATACAGCATTGCTACCTTAGATGTTTTGGATTGCCATCCAGAAAAAATGGATGATGTTTACAAAGCTCACCATAGATTTGGTACTCTATTACATGATCCAAAATTTCAAATAAATTTTAGAATGGAGCCAGGTGATATTTTTTCTTTTAATAATAGAAGGTTACTTCATGGAAGAACTGAATTTGATCCAAACTCAGGCCATAGACATTTGCAAGGTTATTATATGGATAGAGATGAAATTATAGGGAGACTTATTTATTTAAGGAAGAACCTATAAATTTTCAAAAATTAAATTATTATTTCTAGAATATTTCTTAAATTCTGATTTTTTTTTAATAGTATAAAATAACTTTTTGATCTTCATTTTTTTAATCATTTTATTTTTTAAAAAATATTTATCTAAAATAAGAAAATTTATATTTTTATTTTTTAATTTTTTTTTTATATTTTTGATATTTCCATACTGAGTAAAAGACAAACCAACTTTAATACTTTTATTTATATTTAAAATTTTATATATATTTTCTTCTTTAAAAGATATAAATACACATCTCTTGTATTTTTTTGTTTCTATTAAAAGTTTTTTTATTTGTTTAATTGATAGCAAGGGTTTTATTTCTAAAAATATTGAATATTTGTTTTTTGATATCTTTAGTAAATCAGTAAGTAATGGAATTTCATTCCTTGTAATATTTTTTATTTGATTATAATTCAATTCTTTGATGCTTCTATTTTTTCCATGAATCCTTTTTAGAGTAAAATCATGAAAGCAAATAAATTTATTATCTTTAGTAGCATGGATGTCAGTTTCTATTCCATAACCTTTTTCAAAAGAGGCTTTAAATGACTTGAGTGTATTTTCTTTAAATTTTCTGTTTAATATGCCTCTATGAATTAGGTGCATTTTTATATTATTTTATTTCCAGCCTGTGACAGTTTTTACTTCCAAATATTCTTCAAGACCCCAAATTCCGCCTTCTCGTCCATTTCCTGATTGACGATATCCACCAAAAGGAGTTCCAGCATCAGCGCTGTTACCATTGATATAAACACAACCTGATCTTAATTTTCTTGCGACTCTCTGGGCTTTTTTATTATCTTCAGTTTGTAAATAATTACCTAGTCCATATGATGTATCATTTACAATACTTACTGCTTCGTCTTCTGTTTCAAAGGGAATAATTGATAATACTGGTCCAAAAATTTCCTCTTTAGCAATTGTCATGTCATTAGTGACATCTGTAAAAATAGTAGGTTTTATAAAATAACCTTTATTTAAATTATTTGGTAATTCTGGACCACCTGCAGCTAAAGTTGCACCCTCTTTAATTCCACTTTCAATTAACTTTATTATTTTGTCATACTGAACTTTTGAGACAACTGGACCAATGTGATCTCCTTTTTTAGATGCTATATCTACTTTAATTTTATTTGCCTCATCTACTGCTTCCTTAACAGCTCTTTGATAAATTGATTTTTCAACTAACATCCTTGTAGGTGCATCACAAGATTGTCCTGAATTACTCATAACATTTCTAATCCCATCCCTTACTGCATTTGGATATGAGTCAGCAAAAACAATATTTCCACCTTTTCCTCCAAGCTCTAAACATACTCTTTTAATTGTATCTGCAGCATTTTTTGATATTAATCTTCCAGCTCTTGTAGATCCTGTAAAAGAAATCATATCTATATCAGGATGACTAGAAATATTTGTTCCAATTCCCGCACCATCACCATTGATTAGGTTAAAAACACCAGGGGGAAAATCTGCCTCATGAATCATTTCAGAAAATAAAATACCTGATATAGGCGCAATTTCTGAGGGTTTCAAAATCATTGTACATCCAGTTGCTAAAGCTGGTATGACTTTAAGAGCAATTTGATTTATTGGCCAATTCCATGGAGTAATCAATCCACATACTCCAATTGGTTCATAACATATATGATTATTTGATTTTGAATCAAATTGTTTGTCAAACTTAAACTCTTTAAGTCTTAAAATAAAATCTTCCAAATGTCCTTGTCCTGAAGCATTCTGAACATTAGACGCCCAATCTAATGGAGCTCCCATTTCCAATGAAATTGCTTCTGTCATTTCTTTAAATCTTTTTTTATAAACTAAAAGTAATTTCTCTAATAATTTTACACGTTCATCCTTTGAGGTATCTTTCCAAAATTTAAATGCTTCTTTTGCAGCTTTAACAGCCTTATCTAAATCTTCTTTAAATCCAAGAGAAATTGTTGCAAAAACTTCTTCATTTGATGGATTAATTACTTTAAAATCGTTTTTTTTAGAAGGCTGAACCCATTTACCATTTATATAAAACTTTTTTTTATCTAACATACTTAAATCTCGTATCCTTTTTTCTCTGGATCTTCGTCAACAAGTTCTTCTGGATATCCTGATGCTCTAAAATTAATTTTGAATTTATCTTCTAATCTCTTCACGACCATTGAAGACCAAGCTCTTGAACCAAATTTATCTTTTGCGTCTTTAAATATATCTAGCACAAAAGGAGATATTTCTAGGTCGAGATCTAATTTTTTTGATAATTCATTAAAAAGATTCATGTCTTTTTCAACAAGATCCATTGTAAAGTTTATATTGTAAGAACCATTTAAAATTACTTGACTCTCTGTTTCATGAACAAAAGAATTTCCTGAGGAAACAGCTATACCTTTATATGTTTTGTTAAGATCTAGATTAGACTTTTTTGCCACTGACCAAGCCTCACCTAGAGCAGCTAAGTGTACTGAAGCAAGATAATTTGTAATTACTTTTAATACTGAAGCTGATCCTAATTTTCCAGTATGTAAAATTTTTCTACCCATGACAGTTAATGCTGGTAAAATTTGATCAAATCCATTTCTATCACCACCAACAAATATCGCAATATTCCCAGTTTCAGCTCTATGACACCCGCCACTTACCGGCCCATCAAGCGGAACTGCACCTCTGTCTTTTACCATTTGTCCAAGTCTTATTACTTCAGATTCATCCGTAGTACTCATTTCAAGCCATATTTTGTTTGGTGATAACCCCGCAAGTATTCCATCATTTTTTTCCATTATCTCTGATGAAATTTTAGGTGAAGGCAAACATGTAATTATTAAATCGCTCTTAATGGTTAAATCCTTTATTGAATTTGCAACCTTTGCACCTTTTTTCTCAAATTCTTTACATAATTTCTTATCTAGATCATTAACATTTAAATCAAATTTATTTCTAAGCAAGCTCATCGCTAGCTTACCCCCTACATTACCTAGGCCAATAAATCCTATTTTCATTTTTTAAAAATTACATATTATCTTAATAAATTGTAACCATGAAATATAGTTTTTTTTAAAATGAATTTACTGAAAATAATTAATTTTAACTTGCTAATTTTATTTATTCTTATAACCAGCAATATAGTTAAAGCTGAGATTGTTAAACCAAATAATGGTATTGAGCCATTTCAAGTAGTAAAAATTCAATTAAGAGCACTTAAAGATAATGATAACCCCTTAAAAGATAGAGGAATTGAGCAAACCTGGCAATTTGCTCATCCAAATAATCGAAAGTATACCGGTCCACTCGAAAACTTTAAAATGTTATTAAAAAGTGCCTCTTACTCAATGTTATTGGGACATAAAGAACATCAAATCAAAGAGGTTTATAGCTCAAATGATTTATATACTTTTCAAGTAATAATCTTAGATAAAGATAAGAAATATTTTAAATTTAAATGGCAAGTTGAAAAATTTAAGAAAGATGGACCCTTGAAAGATTGCTGGCTAACAACAGCTGTTTCTCAACCTGTAGATATGGGGTCTTCAATTTAATAAATTATGTATCACTTATATTCTAAATTATTTATACTTTGATGTCTAAACTTCCTTTTTATTTGCGAATTCCAATTTTAATGGCAATTTTGTGCATACCTCCAATAGGAGCTACTCAAATAGGCTGGTTTTTTTTTGGTAAAGAAGTTGGTCTAAATTGTGGAATGGTCGTTGGGGCTATAAGTGTTAGTGTGGCAGCATATCTTTTATATAGAAAAGACTGGAGAGAGATTGATGATGAATAAAAATTTTGTTTCGTTAATCATTAAAATTTAGTAGGAATCGCAATATGAAAACTAAAGCAAAAGTAGTTATTATCGGCGGTGGAGTAGTTGGCGTCAGTGCACTATATCATTTGGCAAAAAAAGGCTGGTCCGATGTTGTTCTTGTTGAAAGAAAAGAATTAACATCTGGCTCCACATGGCATGCGGCAGGATTATTGCCTCTATTTAATATGAGCTACTCAGTTGGTCAGCTTCACAAATATGCTGTAGATCTTTATAAAACCTTAGAGGAGGAGACTGGTAAAAATGTTGGTTTTAGCGTTGTATCAAATATTCGTCTAGCAAGCACTAAAGACAGAATGGATGAATATCATCAGTATGCAGGAGTAGCACAAACAATAGGAGTAGATGTAAAATTTTTAACTCCAGATCAAGTTAAGGAAATTTGGCCTTTATGTAATACTTCAGATTTAGTTGGAGCCATTCAACATCCAGAGGACGGATATATTCAACCAGCAGATCTTACACAAGCTCTTGCAACTGGAGCCAGAAACAGAGGAGCAGAGATTTATAGAAATACTAATGTAGTTGGAATTAAACAGACCAGTTCTGGATGGATTGTTGAAACTGATAAAGGAAGCATTGAATGCGAGCATGTAATGTCATGCTCTGGGAATTTTGCAAGACAAACAGGCAAGATGGTTGGTTTAGAAATTCCTGTAATTCCAGTTGAACACCAATACATTGTTACAGAACCTCATCCTGAAATACAAAAAAGAAAAAAAGAAGGTTTGCCAGAGATGGGAGTTTTAAGAGATAGCGATAGCAGATGGTACATGAGAGAGGAAGCTGGTGGATTAATTTTAGGTCCATACGAAGATGGTGCTCCTTGTTGTTATGTAGATGGACCCTCAAAAGATTCTGAATATGAATTGTTTCAAGAAGATTTAGATAGATTAGCGCCTCATATAGAAGGAGCAATACACAGAGTTCCAGCGTTTGGAGAAGTTGGAGTAAAAAAAGTTTATAATGGAGCAATTTGTTATACGCCAGATGGAAATCCAATTGTTGGTCCCGCATGGGGTTTAAAAAATTTTTGGATTAATGAAGGACATAGTTTTGGAATTACAGCAGCTGGTGGAGCTGGATGGCAATTAGCTGAGTGGATGGTAGATGGAGAACCAACTATTGACATGTTAGGAGTTGAACCGAGAAGATATGGTGATTACTGCTCAAAATCTTATTTAAAAGAGAAAAATGAGGAAGCCTATAGAAATGTATTTATAATTCATTATCCTGATGAAGAAAGAGAGGCTGCTAGACCCCTCAGGACAGCCCCTTGCTATGATAGAATGAAAGCATTAGGTGCTGTTTTTGGACAAAAATTTGGATGGGAGCGTCCCAATTTTTTTGCAACAGATGGGATGGAGCAAAAAGATGATTGGTCATTTAGAAGATCTAATTGGTTTAAAGCAGTTGAAAAAGAATGTAAAAATGTAAAAGAAAATGTTGGACTTCTAGACATGAGTGCGTTTGCAAAATGTAGAATAAAAGGTCCAAAAGCAGAGGAATTTTTAGACAATCTTGTAGCTAATAAACTTCCAAAAAAAATAGGTAGAGTAAATTTGTGCCATGCTTTAAATACTAAAGGCGGAGTTCACTCCGAATTTACAATTTTAAGAGAAGCCGAAGATAGTTTTTATTTAGTATCTGCTGGAGCTTTTCAAAGATTAGATCATGACTGGATACACAAATGGATGCCGAAAGATGGAAGTGTTATATTTGAAAATTTAACAAATAATACAGGAGTGCTAGTTATAGCTGGACCAAAATCTAGAGAGTTAATGCAAAGGGTTTCGAGAGATGATTTTTCAAACGAAAATTTTAAATGGCTAAGTGCAAAAAATATTGATGTAGGTTATGCACCAGTAAATGCAATGCGTGTAAATTTTGTTGGGGAATTGGGATGGGAATTGCATCATTCTATAGAATATCAAAACCATATTTTTGATAAACTTATGGAAGCTGGAAAAGATCTAGGATTAAAACCATTTGGAATAAGAGCTATGAACAGTTTAAGAGTAGAAAAATCATATAAACTAATTGGAACAGAATTATCAATTGAATATGCGCCTTACGAAAGTGGCCTAGAAAGATTTGTTCATCCAAATAAAGGAAATTTTATAGGCTTAGAGGCTTTAAACAAATGGAGAGAAAAAGGTTTTAAAAATAAACTAGTAACTTTAGAAGTACATAATGTAACTGATGCTGATGTTTTAGGAAATAATCCTATTTATGAAAATGGATCTGTTGTTGGACGAGCTACCGGTGGTGATTATGGTTTTAGATTAGGCAAATCAATAGCTTTAGGAATGGTAAAACCAGATTTAGCAAATGTTGGACAAAAACTTAAAATTGATATATTAGGCAAAATGCATGAGGCCACAATAGTAGAAGAAAGTCCTTATGACTCAGAAAATAAATTATTAACAGCATAATGAAAATTTTGGTAGCAGTTAAAAGAGTGATTGATTACAACGTCCAAGTAAGAGTAAAAGAAGATGGTAGTGGGGTAGTTACAGATAATGTTAAGATGTCCACAAACCCACCAGATGATAATGCAGTTGAAGAGGCAGTTAAAATAAAAGAGTCTGGAAAAGCTAAAGAAATTATTGCAATAACAATTGGTGAGGAAAAAGCTCAAGAAACAGTTCGTAAAGCTTTAGCCGTCGGTGCAGATCGAGGAATTCTGGTAAAAACAACGGGAACAATAGAACCGCTTGCAGTTTCAAAAATTCTTCAAAAAATTGTAGATAAAGAAAAACCTGATTTGGTGTTTATGGGTAAACAGGCAATTGATGATGATTGTAATCAAACAGGTCAAATGCTTGCGGCATTATTAAATTGGCCACAAGCAACTTTTGCTTCAAAAATTGAAGTTAAAGATAAAACTTTAGAAGTAACAAGAGAAGTAGATGAAGGACTAGAAACAATCGAAGTAAATATTCCAGCGATTATCACCTGTGATTTAAGGTTAAATGAACCAAGATATGCTTCCCTTCCAAATATAATGAAAGCAAAAAAGAAACAATTAGAACAAATAGATGCTACAGAATTAGGTATTGATACAAAACCTAGAATCGAACAAATTAAAGTAGAAGAGCCACCAAAAAGAAAAGCTGGTATAAAAGTAGCCAGTGTTGAGGAATTGGTTCAAAAATTAAAAAATGAGGCAAAAGTTTTATAATGTCAGTATTATTAATAGCAGAGCATAATAACAAAGAAGTAAAACCATTTACTTACAACGCTATAACTGCCGCATCTCAAATCGATGAAAATGTAGATGTATTAGTTATTGGAAGTAATGCAGACCAAGTTTGCAAATCAATTTCAGAGTCTCAAAAAGTGAAAAAAGTAATACAAGTTGACAATCCAATATATGAAAATTACATAGCTGAAAATTTTACACCTGTAATTGTTAAACAAGCAGAAAATTATTCTCATATCGTTTGTTCAGCAAATACATTTGGTAAAAATTTAATGCCAAGAGTAGCTGCTTTACTAGATACATCTCAAGTCAGTGATATTATCAAAGTTATTTCATCAGATACATTTTTAAGACCAATATATGCGGGTAATGCTTTTGCAACTGTTAAAAGTAATGACAAAAAAAAATGTGTAACTATTAGACCAACATCTTTTGATGCGGCAGATAAAACAGGTGGCTCAGCTGAAATAGTAAAAGCTGAAAACAGCGATTCATCAGATTTAACAAAATTTATTAAAAGAGAAGAGGTAAAATCAGATAGACCAGAATTAGGTACAGCGAGAATAGTAATATCTGGCGGAAGAGGGATGCAGAGTGGCGATAATTTTAAATTGATAACAGCAATCGCTGATAAACTAAACGCAGCTATTGGAGCGTCAAGAGCAGCAGTAGATGCAGGGTATATCACAAACGATCATCAAGTTGGACAAACTGGAAAAGTAGTAGTACCCGATTTATATATAGCTGTAGGAATTTCTGGGGCTATTCAACATTTAGCAGGCATGAAAGAGAGTAAAATTATTGTTGCAATAAATAAAGATGGAGAAGCACCAATATTTAGTGTTGCAGATTATGGGCTAGAAGCTGATTTGTTTGACGCACTTCCAAAATTTCTTGAGGAATTGAACAAATTAAACACTATACAAAAATAGTAAATACTATAAAAATCAATAATTATGTCCAGAGAAGTGATGGAATACGATGTAGTAATCGTAGGTGGCGGACCATCGGGGCTTTCAACTGCAATTAAGTTAAAGCAGTTAAATCCAGATATTAATGTCTGCCTTTTAGAAAAAGCATCAGAGATTGGTGCACATATTTTATCGGGAAACGTTTTTGAAACTAAAGCGTTGGACGAGTTAATACCAAATTGGAAGGAACTTAACTCACCAATTAAAACAAAAGTAACAAAAGAAAAATTTTTATTTTTAAGTAAAAGTAAATCTTTAAGTTGGCCAACATGGCTATTACCTAAAGTTCAACAAAATCATAATAATTATATTATTAGTCTTGCAAATCTTTGTAGATGGCTGGCTGAGCAAGCAGAAAATTTAGGTGTTGAAATTTTTCCAGGATTTCCAGCTAGCGAAATATTGTTTAATCAAGATGGTTCTGTAAAAGGTATAGCAACTCAAGATATGGGTATAGATAAAGAGGGAAACAAAAAGGATAGCTTTGAGTCAGGCATGGAATTGCACGCAAAAGTCACTGTTTTTGCCGAAGGTTGTCGAGGTCATCTAGGCAAAGAACTAATTAAAAAATTTGAGCTAGATAAGGGAAAAAATCCACAACAATATGGAATTGGTTTTAAAGAAATATGGGAAATTAAAGAGGAAAATCACCAGAAGGGAATGGTTATGCATACTGCTGGATGGCCATTAGATAATAGCACTTATGGTGGAAGCTTTGTATACCATGCTGAAAATAAACAAGTTTTTTTAGGTTATGTAATTGGTTTAGATTACAAAAACCCATATCTGTCTCCATTTGATGAATTTCAAAGATTTAAAACACATCCCTCAATAAGAAAAATCATTGAAGGTGGAAAAAGAATTTCATATGGAGCAAGAGCTTTAATAGAGGGAGGATTACAAAGTTTACCAAAAATGTTTATGCCAGGAGCTCTTTTAGTTGGATGTGATGCAGGTACTTTAAACATGCCAAAAATTAAAGGTTCACATACAGCAATGAAAAGTGGGATGATTGCAGCTGAAACGATTATAGATCATTTAAATCATAATAAAGACCTATCCACATATGAAGACAAATTTAAAAACAGTTGGGTTTACAAAGAACTTCATGCTGCAAGAAATGTTAAACCTAGTTTTAGCTGGGGTTTAATACTAGGGATAATTTTTACAGGGATAGATCAAATATTATTTAGAGGAAAACTACCCTTTACATTGAAACATAAGCATGCAGATCATGAAACACTTAAACCAGCGAGTCAAATGCCAAAAATAGAATACCCAAAACCAGACAATATTATAACGTTCGATAAAACAAGTTCAGTTTATTTAACTGGGACTAATCATGCAGACAACCAACCGGTCCATTTGAAACTTAAAGACAAAGAACTGCCAATTAACTATACACTTGAAAAATTTGATGAACCTGCACAAAG
>MDSW01001625.1_pt1 | contig 11003 bp, 6 predicted proteins | sample 811171 | NCBI WGS metagenome assembly MDSW01 (sample SAMN05326641, study PRJNA326480) | marine metagenome | isolation source: seawater | place: Atlantic Ocean: North West | collected 2012 | reverse complement strand
GGGCGGGAACGGCGAGGGGGCGGGCGGGAACGGCGAGGGGGCGGGCGGGAACGGGGAGGGTCGGCGGTCGCCGGAGGCCGACGGGTTCGAGGCGAGCGGCGGGTCGCGCGGCGCGGTGCGTCTGCTGCAGGCGGCGACGCCGTTCGGACTGGCCGGCGCCGGGGCGTCGCGCGCGACGGCGAACGCGCAGGCGGTCGCGGCGGCGCGGTGCTACCTCCTCGACGCCGAAGGAACGCTTCGCGAGGTGAGCGCGCGAGCGAGATGAGGACGGGTTTTCGTTTTTCCCTCCCCGATTTGAGAGCCGTTCGAAAACGCGAGTCTACGTTTCGTCACGTCCGTCGTTAGAGAAGATACCCGCTCGCGCGCTCGTCGACCGTTCACTCGTCCGTCGCCACCAGAGATGTCCGCTCGATCCGTCACACGCACGCGGTCGTTCCCTCCGCCGCGTCGTACACGAGGGTCTTGGCCACGGGCACGAACTGCCCCGTGACGAGCTTGATCACCTCCTGGCTTCCGACGCCGCCGACGACGGCGGCGACGGCGTGCATCTCCCCCCCCCCGCCGCGCGCGCACTCCGCCACGAGGTCGTCCATCGCGTCGAGCCCGGGGGGCACGCCCAGCTCCGCGAGCGCGCCGTCGACGAGCGCCTTGAGCCGAGCCGCGTCGGAAGACGGAGAGGAGGGATCCTTATCCCCCCCGGCCCCGGCCCCGGCCCCGGCCCCGGCCCCGGCCCCGGCGCCTTCGCGGGACGAAAACGCCCCCGCCCCCGGGAACCGGCCGGCTTCCTCGAGGAACGCGTCCGCGGCGCGGTGGATGACGTACAGCGACGCGCACCGCCGCGTGTCTTCCGCCGCGAGCGCCTTGGCGGTCTCCTCCCTCGCGCCCGCGTCCCAGTCGCGCTCCTCCGCCAGCGTCCGCCAGCGCATCACCCGGACGTGCGCGGCGTGCTTGCAAAAGAAGCGCGCCTCCTCCTCGGAGACGAGACCCTCGGGGGCGGCGGCGGCGGCGGCGGCCGTCTCGGCGCCCCGGCGGGCGCTCGCGTTCGCGAGCGCCGCCACCCTGGCCGCGTCGAGGTCCGCCTTGGCGCGGTAAATCTTCTGAAGCGCGACGAAGGATTCCGTCGTCGACGTCATGTCCGGGACGGAGCCCTCGAGGGGGAGCGCGCCGCCGCTCGCGTCGAGAAACCCGCGCAGGCCCGCGAGGAGGTGCCAAAATTTCGCCTCCTCCGCCTCCTTTTTCGCCGCCGAGCGTCGGAGCGCCGGGGCCACCGATGAACCGCCGCCGGCGACGGCGACGCCGCCACTCTCCAGGCCCTCCGCGCCACTCCCTCCGCGGCACATCGCCGCCGGGTCGCCGCCGGCGCGCTCGAGGTCGGCCAGCGCGGCGCGCAGCCCGAGCGGGAGCGGAGGGGCGGGCGGGTTCCACGCGTGCCTCGCGTTCGCCGCCGCCTCCGCGAAGTTCTCCTCGTCGCCGCGGCGGCGCGTCGCGAGTAAAGACGCCTTGAACGCGCGCTGCTCCTCGCGCGTCTTCATCACCTCGAGGACTTCTTCGGATCCGCTCGCCCCGTCGGCGGCGGCGGCGGTTTTTTTTCTCGCCGCGAGCGCCCTGAGGAGAAGCGCGGCCCACGGGACGTGTCGGAACTGGGCGTCGTCGGCGGCGTCGAGGTCGAAGGACGCCGCGAAGGCTTCCAGCTCCGGCCAGGGCGCGGTGAGCCTGAGGTCGTGGTCCGTCTCCTCGGGCTTGGCCTCGACGACGCGGTGCGAGGCGAGGGAGAGGCGGACGAAGCCGGCGAGGCCGCGGGAGTGGAGGACGACGAGGGCGACGTTCCGTTCGCGGCACGCGGCGTCGAGGGCGACGAGCGCGCGCGCGGGCATCTGCGCGGCAATCACGACGGTGAAATCGGCGAAGAAGGCCGGGTTCGTCGCGATGACCTCCTCCGGACGCTCGTCCACGAACGCGCCGGCGACGGAGGCGTTGAGTTCGTTCAGGTGCGCGGCCACCGCCTCGGCGCGGCCCCGGCCGAGATCGGCGGAGGTGACGAAGAAGTTGTTGCCCAGATCGCGCGCCTCCACGACCGCGTCGTCCACGAGCGTGAAGGAGGCGATGCCGCCGAGGACGAGGTTCTTGACGCACTCCGCGCCCGTCGGACCGCAGTTGAGCAGGCACACGCGGCATTCCTCCAGACGCGCTTGCCTGACGGAGAGTGACGCGGGGAGGGGGCGGGGGGGGAAAGGGCGGGGGGCGAGGACCGTCAGGAACGAATCGATTCGCCGAGCGGGAGGAACGTCCGACGACGAGGCGTCCGAGGGCGCCGATCGCGCGCGTCGACGTGGGCGCGACGACCGACGAACGCCGGGTCGCCGCGCCCGCGCGCGCGGCCGCGAGGCGCACCCGTGCTCGCCCCAGATGCGAAGCTGCCGGTCGTAGCGCTTCTTCCGGCCCTCGTCCATGGCGAGAGCGCGAGCGTGGCACAGCGCGCGCCGCGCGACGACGACGAAAACCCGCGCGCCGTGTTCTGTTGTGCAGAGGCGCGGACCGACGCGAGGTCCGCCAAGCGCGATCGGCGCGGCGGGTGAGAAGCGTGCGCAAAAGCGCTCCTCATCGGACCGTCGGGAAAAGCGACCGGCGGAGTGTCGGCTGCGGCGCCTTTGGAAACTGGCGCGCTTTTTTTTTTCGGTTTCAGTTTCAGCCGACGTTCGATTCGTCCCTCGCCCGAATTGCCGCGCTGGCACCGGCGTTGTCAGATTTGGGGGCGATTCGCTCCGCCGCGTCACTCCCGCGTTGGCGCGAAGAAAAATATCGCGGGGCGTCGCGCGGCCCCGACGCGCACTCCCCGGCGCGCAAGACGCACGTCTCGCCCGCCCGTCAAGCGCCGCGCTCGCCTCGACCCCCGCGCACGGCTCTCACCGCCCCTCGGCCCCACCGAGCGCCGAACGCCCCGCCACCTCGCCGTCGTACGCGCCCCCGCGAAAAGCGAAAAAGATGTTGGCCCTGACGATCTCCGCATCCGCGGCGCGCGTCTGCGTCGCGAGCAGCATGCACCATCCCGAGACGAGGCGCGCGGAGCGCTTCCCGAAAATTCCCACCCCGTCCGGGTCGAGGTCCGTGCGCGTGTGCGGGAAGAAGAGCGGAGACATCCACAAGGAGCTCAAGGAGAAGTTCACCACCGGAGGTGCGCGCGCGTCGCCCCGAGCGCCGACGATTCGCGGAATTCCCGAGGACGGTCGCGCGGGGCACGGCCGACGATGTCGTCGCCTCTCCCTCCTCGTTCGCGTCCCTGACCCTCTCCCCCCGCGTCCTCCGCACCCCCTCGATCGACCAGGCGGTGGGTACAAGGGCTTCTGCGACTACGAGGAGATCAAGAATGCGATCAAGGAGTGCGACGGCCTGGACGGCGCGAGGCTGGAGGCCTGTTACGCGGAGTTTGGGTGCGACGTGGACAGAGTCACCGAGCATTACGCCAAAGCCGCGGGCATCGACCCGAAGAAGACGAAGAAGTGAACGCGAGCGAGACGCGTCGGTGGGCGACGGCGAGAGGCCGCGCGCAGGCAAGCAGCATGTATGACCACGCGTAAGCTTTTGTAAACCGCACAGTAGAAGAGACTCGAACGAGCGAACCGGCGCCGCCGCCGTCCGAGCCGGGAGGAGAAATCCCACCCATCCCGACCGCGCGCGGTTTTGCGACACGACTGATGTTGACAGCGGGAAAAATCCAGCTTTTGCGAAAAAATCGAAGGCGAATCCCCGACCGGAAGATTCGTATCGCGGGTCTTCCGACGCGCTTTCAAAGATTCCCGCGCTTGATCGGGAGATGCCTTTTGAAAAGCATCCGCGTCATCATGTTCCACGACGCCTGCACTGGACCTCGACTCGAAGTGATATCTCTCCGCGGGCGCCACCGCGCGCTCGCGCGACGCCGGCGCACTCCGCGGCGCGATGCGGTTCGGACGGCACCTCAAGGAGGTGACCGTCCCCGGGAAGGAGGATGATTGCGTGCGGTACAACGCCCTGAAGGCTGCGATAAAGACGCAGCTCGCGGCGCGTTGGGGCGGGGCCACCGCGCGGGATGGCGACGCGTCCGAGTCCGAGGCGTCGACGTCGGGACGCCTGGAGGAGGGGTTGCTCGAGTCCACCCCGGAGGCGTCGGCGGCGCGTCGCCGCGCCTTCTACGCGGCGCTGGAGGTCGAGTTCGCGCGTCTCGCGCGGCAGTACGACGCCTCCCTCGCGCAGCTCAGGAGGAAGGTGGCGTCGCTCATGGGCGAGGCGCGGCGAGGCTCCGTGCTCGACCTCCTGCAGCTCGGGGCGGAGGATCAGGCGGACGCGGACGGGTCGCCGGCGTCGTCGACCGCCTCGCGCGCGTCGACCGCCGCGCCGGTCGTCCTCGGCGCGCACCGCGAGCAGCTCGACCGCGCCTTCCGCCACGTCTACCACGACGTGACGCTCGCGCGGCACAACGCGTCGCTCAACTACACCGGCATGCGCAAGATCGTCAAGAAGTTTCTCAAAAAGACGTGCAAAGCCATCGCCGCCGCGGGCTCCACCGGCGGCGACGCGGACGCCGCGCTCAGAACCGAGCTCGCCGACCTCCTCGAGGTCATACCCATCCCCCCGCCCCCGCGTTCCCCGCTCGCCGACGACGACGACGCTTCCGCCCTCGGCGTCGGCAGCGGCGACGACGACGGCCCCGGCGACGGCCTCCCCGACGACGCCGATCCCCTCGCGGAAACGCGCGCCCCCGCGGCGTGCCCCTCCGCCCCGGGTACGCCCGGCCGCGGCGCGCCCCGCGCGACGCGCCGGGGCGGCATCCACATCCCCCTCCCCGCGAGCCCGAGCCGCGCGCTGTACCTGGCGAGCGCGGCGGCGGCGGAGACCGAGGTTCGCCATAGGTTACGCGCCGCGCCGTTCGCCCGCGGCGGCGAGTTGCATCGCCTCGCCGACGAGCTCGAGCGCGCGTACGTGCAGAAGCTCATGTCCGACTCCTCGAACACCAACACTCGTGGGGGGGGCGCCCTCCCCCCCGCGGACGCGGAGGAGGTGACGCGGGTGGCGCGGCGACGCCTGCGCCTGATTGAGCGCCCCGCGCCCCTCGCCGCGGACCGCCTCGCGGCGTTTGCGGCGGGCGTTTCGTTTTGCGCGTTTTGCGTCTCGGCGGCGCTGTGGGCGCTCCCCGCGTCGACGGACGCGTCGCGGTGCCCTCGCTGCTCGGCGTACTTCGACGCGTGCGTGCCCGCGTTCCGGCTCACCGCGATGCCGATCGTGTGGCTGTGGTGCTGGGCCGGCGTGACGCGCGCGTGCGGCGCGCACTACATCAACTACCGGTTCATCATGGAGGTGAGCCTTCGGGAGGAGGCCGGGTGGCACTGGAACGCGGCGATGGCGGCGACGCTCACCGCCGCGTGGCTCGTCATCTTCGCCCTCTTCACCGCGTCGACGCGCCACGGCGTCGACCCGATGGCGGCGTGGACCGACGGGGCGCCGCTCGCCCCGGCGTACTACCCGCTCGGCCTCGTCGTGTTCTGCGCGCTCGTCATCGTCTTCCCCCCGGCGAGCATTTTCGCCGCCGCCTCGTCGGAGGGCGGCGCGAGGGTCCGAGCGGCGTCGGCGCCTCGGGCGGGTTTCGTCTCGCGTCTCGGTCGCCGCCTCCTCGGGATGCTCAGGTCGTGCGAGCGTCTCTTCAACCCGCACGCGCGCGCGTCGCTGGTGCGCTCCATCGCGCACGCGGCGACGGCGCCCTTCGGCCCGCCGGTTCGTTTCCGGGATAATCTGGTGATGGACGTCGCGTGCTCGCTCGTCCGGTGCCTGGTGGACTTCGAGACCACCGCCCGGTTTTTCCTCACGGGGGAGTACGAGCGCGACCGGCCTCGGCTGTACGCGGACCACGGCGCGACCTCGGGCGTGATCACCGTGGTGCCGTACTGGTTTCGCCTTCAGCAGTGCGTGCGGCGTTTTTACGACGCCAAGCGCGGGAGCCGCGAGCGGGTGGAGCACGTCGTCAACGCGGGGAAATACCTCGTCTCGCTCCTGGGCATCGGCCTCGCGAGCGTGTACGGCTTCTCGGAGATTTCCCTGAAACACGGCGGCTTCTTCGCGCACCCGGGTCAGGTGACGTGGATCGCCGTCCTGTCCATCGGGACGCTGTACTCGTACGCGTGGGACATCGTCATGGACTGGGGCTTGTTGGAGGCGCGTTTCGAGTCCGCCCCCGCGGGCGGGTCGGGCGCCGGGGGGTTCCTCCGCGCGGTCGTCAACCGGTGCGTTCCCCGCGTCCGTTGGGCGACGACGCGGCACCGCGTGTTCCGCTCGCGGACGTTCTACGCGTGGGCGATGGTCAGCAACCTCATCGGGCGGTTCGCGTGGGCGGTGACCATCACCCCGCGCGCGGCTCGGCGCGGGTTCGGCGGCGGCGAAAAAGGCGGCGGCGGCGATCGCGGCGTGTGTTTCTACGTGTTCCTCGGGTGGCTCGACTCGGAAGCCGCGGGGACGTTCGCGGCGACGCTCGAGCTCCTTCGCAGGGCGCAGTGGACTTTTTTGAGGCTCGAGAACGAGTACCTGAACAACGCCGCGCGGTACCGGTCCGTGGTCGCCGCGCCCGCGCTGTTGGACGAGGTATCCGGCGGGAGCGGCGAGTGGGACAGCGAGTGGCGGTTCGAGCGGGACGCGCGGGAGGCCAACGCCAAGACGGCGGCGGTGTACGCCGTCGTCTTCGCCAACGCCCTCGTCGCTTTGGCCGTCCTGGGCGTCTTCTACCTCGTCTACTCGAGGTGATCTGGGAGCGAATGTTTTCGCGAATGTTTTCGCGAATGAAGCGAATGAAGCGAATCGCGAATCGTGATGGGGAGGGGGGAAGGAGGGACGAGGACGGAGCGAGCGGAGGGCGGAGGACGAAGGGAACCGACGGCGAAGGGAACCAACCGCGAGAGCTTCTTCACGGGGGTTCAGAAAATTGTCGAACGCCGGGTCGGTCGAGACGTGTACCGGTACACACAGTAGGACCTCGGACTATTTCCCGTCGTCTGGGTCTTGTAGTTTCAACACCCCACCCATTCGGCTCCGCTCCGAACCGGCGCGTCGCCCTCCCGCCCCGGCGCGCGCGCCGCACACCGCCGCCGCGCGCCGTCGTTTCGCTCATCCGCGCGCGCGCGCCTCCGGCTTCTCGCGTCGCGCGATGCCGCCCTCCGACGCGGGCGCGTCCCACGCGACCGAGCGCACGCCGATGATGCCCCCGACCCACGCCCCCTCCTCGCATCCCGCCCGTCGCGCCGGGCGGGGCCGGGGCCGGCCGACGCATCGCGGCGGCGCGAACACGAGCCTCCTCGCCCTCGCGGCGGCGGTCTGCAGCCTCGCGGCGATGTTCGTCGTCGTGACGAAGATCGACGAGCGCGGCGCGGCGAGGACCGCCGCCGCGGCGTACGCCGCGCGCGTCGGCGCGCTGAGCGCCGAGCGCGTCGCCGAATCCCCGCACGCGGTCATGTACGATCCGTTCGGGGGTCCCCCCGGCTCCCCCGACCGCGTCGAGCTCGCGTGGCAGACCCCGCCCGACCCCGTGGGCCTCCTGTTCGTCGCGCACGGGTGCGGCCACGCGGCGACGGACTTCTTCCCGCGCTCCGACCGGTGCCCGACGTGCGCGGGCCTGCCCGAGGAGTCCCGCCTCGTCGCCAAGGCGCTCAAGCGCCGCCTCGCCGTCGCCGCCGTGTCGAGCCGAGGCGGGTGCTGGCGCCCGTCGCTGGACGCCCCGCGCGTGCGAGCGGCGCTCGAGAGGGTCCGCGAGCGCGCGGCGAACGGCGCCCTCGCGGCCGCGCCCACGTACGCGTTCGGCGCGAGCTCCGGCGGCGCGTTCGTCGGCTCGTTACCCTTCGCGACGCCCGTCGACGGCGTCGTGAGCCAGATCGCGTCCGTGCGCCTGCCCGCGCGACTGACGACGCGCGCCGCGCTCGGGGAGGAGCTCCGCGCGTTCGGGGGCCGCGGGGAGTACCCCCCGGTGGTCTTCTCGCACATGAGCCGCGACGCGGCGACCGCGCGGAGCGTCGACGCGAGCCGCGCGTACCTCGAGTCGGTGGGCGTGCCCGTGCGCGTGACGGAACTCGCGCCGCAGCCGGTGGACGACGCCTTCTTCCACCGCAAGTTGACGAGGTTCGCCGCCGCGACCTCGGGTGGGGACTCCGAGGCGGCGGCGCTCGGGGTGCCGACGCTCGAGCCGGCGGTTCGCCTCGCGGAGTCGGCGCGGATGGCGGCGGCGCTGCGGGACGCGGGGCTTCTGGACTCGGAGGGGTACCTGCGCGAGGACCCGCGGCGGAGCGAGTGGAGGGAGGCGCTGCGGCGACACGCGGCGCGCATCGGGGACTCGATGGTGCCGGACGAGTCGCCGATCGCGGAGGTGCTGAACGTCGCGTACGCCGCGCACGAGCTCAGCGCGGACGGGTTCGACGAGGACATGAAGTGGCTGGAAGACCGCCGCAAGGACGCCGTCGCGGAGCGAAAAAAAAGAGCCGCCGCAGTCGAAACCGAGAGAGCGCGGGAGGCAAAACTGACCATTCCGGAACGACCGACGGAGTGATGATATGATATAAAGGGTGTATACCTCTCAGTAGTGTGATATCTCCGCGGGGCTGCGGGATGTCGAACGCCGCCCCGGTCTTTCGGAGCCGTTCTTTCGGAGCCGTTCTTTCGGAGCCGTTCCTTCGTCGCTAACGATGATCCTATATATCATACTTTCGTAGTCTACGCGGTTTATACCGGAACCTTCGGCGCCTCCTCCTACGCGCTTCCGCAGTCTACCGCTTGGCGCACTCCTTCTTCTCTATGTCCCACGCCTCGCACACGGCCGCGGGGCACTTGGGCCAGCCCACCATAGGTTCCCCGCTGCGCAGCACGCAGAACCTGCACGGTCCCTTCCCCGGGGTTTCGCATCCGCTCGGCAGCCCCTCCTCCCCCGCGCAGTCCCAGTCCACGAAGGTGTGCCTCCCCGATTTTCTGTTCCCGACATCCGCCTTGCAGTCGCCGACGTCCGCCCTCTCCTTCTTCGCCGCCTTCTTATCGAGCTTCAGGCCCTTACACCCCGTCATGCCGTACTTCTCGCACACCCACTTATCGCACATCTCGTAGTCCCCGCCGCTCATCGCGGGCGTGCCGTCGACGGCGCAGAACTGACACCCGCGGTGGGGCGTGCACCCGTGCGGGACCCCCTCCCTCAGGGAGCACTCGTGATTGTACTGCTGGTACAGCCCGTTCCGCCGGTCCCCCACGGAGCTCTCGCAGTCCACCTTGGGGGGCGGGGGCGGGAACGGGGGCGCGGGGGGCGCCTTCGGCGCCTTGGGGGCGCGGGGGGAGGGGGGCAGCCGCGAGGCGTCGTCGTCGTCGTCCGACGAGGGGGACGCGTCGTCGCCGTCGTCGGTGGCTCCCCCGAGATCGCCGTCTTCCGGGCCGAGGTCGTCGCCTGCGCCCGGCGGGGGCGCGGGAAGCGCGGTCGCGGGCGGGGGAGGAGGCGGGCGGTTCGCGAACATCAGGAGCGCCGGGTGGCGGACGTACGCGGTGCCGGTGACCCACAGGAACGTGCCGTAGGTCGCGCCCGCCATCGTCGCGACGCCCATGAGCGCGCACGTCGCGACGAAGAGCCAGCTGCACCCGGGGTCGTGGCGCGCGTACACCAAGCGGACGCGATCCCCGGGCTCGTCATCCTCCGTCGCGCTCGAGGAGCCGAGGAGCCGACGCTTCTCCCCGTGGTCGCCCTTGGTCGCCATCGAGCGACGCCGCGATGCGCGGGGGCGAAGTGCGCGCGAGTGAACACCCGCCCGTCGATTCCTCCTCCTCGGGCCCGACCGACGTCGGTTTCATCGAACGCGTCCGTCGCGGCGCGGGGTGGTTTTCTTTTCATTTTAGCGCGCGGCGCGCCTGCGCGAACCGTCGAGCGCAGACTGCGCGCTCATTGGCTGATAGGATTCGCCGTGAGCCACCAGCGGGTCGGGGGTAGGCGGAAACGCGCGATGTTTTGAGCCCCCGACGCGGCGCCCCGCGCGGCATACTCGCACACTCGACTTCGGTCCGACCGCTCGAACACCTCGAACCACCTCCAAAGATGGCTTGCCTCGGCGCCCCCGTCCTGCCCATGCGCACCCAGCAGACCTTCCGCAGGTGCGCGCCCGTTTCCGGAACGCAGCGCCGCGACGGGATTCGCACCTCCCCGCGCGCGCTTCGACGCGATAGCAGCCGACGCGGCGAAGGTGGCTCGCCCGATCGCGACGCGCGCGTCGGCGACCGCGCTCACCCGCGCGGATCTCCCGGGCGAGCGCGACGCGACGCGCGCCCCGATCGCGCGGGTGCGCCCGAGTCCTCGACGGCGCGCCCCGGTCGAGGCGGGCGGGGCGATCGACCCCCCCCCCCCTTCTTCCGTCCTGGGCGCTTCCCGGGTCGGGATCGTCTCCCCCCTCGGCGCCCGCGGCGCCCGCTCGATCCCACCGCGCCGTCGACATCCCCTCCGCTTCCGTCACACCTCTCCCTCCTCCGCGCACATCCCTCGCCCGTCCGTACCCCTCGCTGACCCTCGCCGCGCCGCCCCCGCGTCTCGTCCCTTTTCCCTCGGCGCTCGCGCCCGCGCAGCAAGGTGCAGAAGTCTCTCGCGGTGAAGTCCGCCCCCGGCGCGGTCGCGATGCGCCGCTCGACGACCAAGGCGTTCTCCGACGTCCAGCTCGTCATCTCCGGGTGCAACGGCCTCGCGCTCGCGCTCGGCCGCTTCGTCTTCCTCCCCCAGATCCGCGAGAAGACCGCGAAGCAGGGCCAGGGCTCGCAGAACGGCGAGACGCACTTCGAGGCGGGCGACGCCCGCGCGGAGGAGGCGGCGTCTGTCTTCGCCACCAACGACCCCGCCGGGTTCACCATCGTCGACCTCCTCATGTGGGGCTCCGTCGGCCACGCCGTGGGGTACACCGCGCTCGCCATCGGCTCCTTCTCCATGCTCCAGTAAATGGGCGGAAGAAGAGGCGTTGTTTTGAGGACGAGACGATCGACGT
>MDSW01167353.1_pt1 | contig 11004 bp, 7 predicted proteins | sample 811171 | NCBI WGS metagenome assembly MDSW01 (sample SAMN05326641, study PRJNA326480) | marine metagenome | isolation source: seawater | place: Atlantic Ocean: North West | collected 2012 | reverse complement strand
TTGATAATAGAGTTAAAATTTTGCTAGCTACTGTTATTAGAGGCAGTTTCGGCTTCAAGATGTCCATTAGCAATAAGCTCTTTCCTAGCCTGAATCTTCCAGTCAGCTCTCATCATAAACCCATCTGTATTGTGACAATGATCCTCGGCCCAATCCAGAAGCTTTTGATTGCTCCATGATAAATCTAGGGGTGCACCATGTGGAGCTGGCACGTACCAAACTGATTCAACCGCCAACTCAACAATATTACCTTCTGGATCAGGAAAATAAATTGAAAAAGAGTTTCCGTGGCATGTATTTCTGAGCTTTCCTACGGCTGGATGACATTCTAGTTCATTCTCCATTCGACGCAGTTCATCAAGCGATAGTATACGTAGACTCAGTTGATTAACGCTGGTGGGCGCATTCATGTCTCTACCTGATATTAGGATTAGTTGATGATGTTCATAAGGATCGCGGCTGAGATAGGCGTATTCGCATTTTGGTTCATCCCCCATCTCAGGCATTATCCCACGATCTGTAACGGCATATCCTAAGATTGTATCATAGAACTCAATCATCATATCCATATCCTTAACCTTAAAGCCGCAATGTGATTGCGCTATCAAAGGCGGTTTCATATTGTTTTTGACTGAGTGTAAAAGTTTACGGTTAGAACTAGGGCGCTCAAAATCAGGATTGGCATTTCCGGTCTCAGGACCTTCGTTAGTTAAACGGTTTTCTTTGGAGTATATTTTTTTCTTCTCTAAGGACCAATTAGATTTGGTCATGTAGCCTATTGTTGATTGGCAACGCTCTTTATTTTGAAGAATGATTTCTTGGTCTGTATCTTTTAGGTCGAGGGGCCAGATGGCCGGTTGTGGCACATAATGTTCAGTTTCTACTGATATAGAACATCTGTTTCCCTCGGGGTCACGAAAATAAAGTGTCCATGAAATGCCATGATCGACACAAATGATATCGTTAGCTTCATCTTCAGCTCTAAGAATTTTTTCGGCGTAACGTAAATCATTAAGGCTATTAGCCGTGAAACCTGTTTCACCGACGGTAGAATCATATTTTGCAGGTCGCCCAGCTGCTAGCACAAATTGATGGTGTTCTCGCGGCCTACGTGTCATGAATATTATTCGATCAGTATCATCACGAAAAAGTCCATGATCGCTTACGCAAAAGCCAAGAACTCTTGTATAGAAATCCTCTAGTTTATCTGCATTATCACAATTAATTCCAAAGTGGCTAAACATGACCGCCGGTGGAGTAACCTTTGTTTTATCAGATGCTTTTACGCTCATGGATTTTCTCCGGAATTTGTTTATTATGTTCAAATGACAAATTGACTGCTTATTTTAATTTATTTAAATGATAAAAACCTATTAAAACTAATAAAGACCTAGAGTATATTACTTTTTCAATAAGAGGTTATATAAAATTATAGCCATTAAAATTTTATAATGTAGTTATAAGTTAAGGCCTAATTTCTATTTAGTTCAATATTTTATTTTACGTAAAGCTTGCTTCATGGGTAAAGCTTTTGCATGCTTATGAATATTAATTATATGAGGATTATAAAAAATTATGGAAAGTGCGGGGGCTAATTTATTTGTAGCTTTTTTGCTGCTTGTAGCGAACGGATTTTATGTTGCAGCTGAGTTTGCACTTGTAAAAGCCAAAGGTTTTCGTATTGAAAATTTAGCGGAAACTAGAGGTGGTGCAGCTAAGCTTAGTCTTCACATGATAAAACATATAGACGGCTATCTAGCTAACTGTCAGTTAGGAATAACGATGGCTTCTCTGGGTTTGGGTTGGGTTGGTGAACCAACAGTAGCTGCATTACTTGAACCCTTATTAGCCCCAATGGGTTTAAGTGATGAAACACTTCATTCGATTTCTTTTCTTATAGGTTTTTTGACATTTTCCTCGTTTCATATTGTTATAGGTGAACAGGTTCCTAAGACTTGGGCAATTCGCAAAGCCGAACCAGTATCATTATTAATTGCTTATCCATTACAGTTTTCTTATTGGCTGTTTTTTCCACTTACCTGGGTCCTGAATAAGGCCTCTAGGGCAATTTTAGTCCTTATGGGTATATCCGAGGAAGGACATATGGAGATTCTATCTGATGATGAAATCCGGACACTGGTAGATGTGTCAACCGAACATGGAAAAATGCAAAGTGATACGGCAGAGATGATTCAAAATGTATTTGAGTTTGATGAGCGGTCAGTTGCCAGCGTTATGATTCCTAGGATCGAATCGGATGTCTTGCGAGCGGATGCTCTTGTTAAGACTAATCTGCAAGTCATGCGAGAAAAAGGTCATTCTCGTTACCCTCTGGTTGAAGGACAAAACGAAGATCTACTGGGTGTTGTTTTGATGGTAGATTTGACGAGGGCTTTACTTGAGGGAGAACAAGAGCCATGGAAGGACCTAAGTAGCTATTTACGTGAACCTTTGATTGTTCCTGAAACTCAAAAGGTATCAAGATTATTCGATCAAATGCGTCAGGAGAGAGCGCACATGGCCTGTATTATTGATGAATATGGTTCATTCGTCGGTATCGTAACTCTAGAGGATTTATTAGAAGAAATTGTGGGTGAGATCGCTGATGAAACTGATGTGACGGAGCAGGTGTTTCCTGTTACCGAAGAAGGCGATCATTGGATAGCGCATGGTTTGGCATCACTGGCGGATGTAGAACGCTTAACTGATTTTTCCATTCCTGATTCGTATAAGGCCCACACGGTTTCTGGTTTGCTGATGAGAAAATTACGACGAATTCCTGAGGAAGGTGACACCGTAGAGGATCAAGGATATCGATTTATGGTTGAAAGTTTGAAGGGGCGCAGAGCAGAACGTGTAAGGATTGATAAGACGGAAACTGAATCTGTAGTCGGTGAAGGTGATCGAGAGCCTGAAAGCATAATTAATGAGACATAAAAAAACTCGCTTATTATTTATTTTTTAAAATTAACTAAGTGCTAACGGCAATACGCAACCAATTTATTTATGCTATTAAGGTTACTTCGACTATCGCGAAACGGCTAATAATTTTATTTGCTCTATCTAGGCAAATGGTCAGCTGCTTTAAAGTAAGGCAAGTTATCGGACGCTGAACAGCCAATTACTGCAAGTCTTTCAGCTATTCTAATGGCCTTTTGATACTTACGTTCATTTTCATCTAATGAATGTGTAGAAAAAACTGTCCCACAGAGTGAGATGCCATAATGTGCTTGGAGTGTCCGTATCTCTTTACCTACAAGCATTCCATCAGCAAGATAAGAAAGGTTAAAGTCATGTTGTTTTACAATTTGAATGCTCTTTTTTACTAAGTAGGTTCGGATACTTGCTTCTGCAGCTAAGGCGACATCCCAGTAGTCGCTCTCCGTTTGAGTAGGGTCCCCCGAAACCTCTTGGAATGCCATACAAAAAGCTAGAAAAATCTGTTCTTTTTCGTTCGAGTTTTTCCATGCCGTATTACCGAGACTCTGCCATATTGATAGATCCATCTCTTCAAAAACTTTAGGCACGCGATCAAAAAATAATTTATGTAAACCATGTTCATTTAATCCATGGTCTAGCTTTTGATCTTTATAGATATCTACAGCTGCATAAGAACCACAGATTGGACAAGTATCGTCTTCATAAGTATCTTTTTTATAGATATTAGAACATCTTAGCTTGTTAGGAAGTTCGTTTTTACAGAGCAGATATACAGTATCAGCACCTTCGTCTTCTTGTTGTTTTCCTATCCAATTAAACCTGTTCATAAATTGCATATATGAACGCCTATGACTCCAAAGGCTCCATTCAAGTTTTTCAACCGGTCCAAACGTACTCCAGTTAGAACTTACGTCGATGATAACGCAGGTTTCTTTTCCGGGAGCTGACCGTAATCCCCGTCCCACCGACTGACCCCATAAAACTTTAGAGAGCGTAGGGCGAAGGTGAACAATAATATTACAATATGGATTGTCCCAACCTTCGGCCAGAACACCAACTGAGACCATTGCTTCTATTTCTCCGGATTCATGAAGTGCTAATAGTTTCATTCTCTCATTAATAGGAGTTTTGGCTGTAACGATGGCTGCCTCAATACCAAGGCTGCGAATATTTTCCAAAGTTGCTTCTGCTACGGATATATCTGCGCAAAACCACGCAGATATAGGTTTGGTTTTAAGCTTGACTCTTTCTTCACCATAGCTCCATAGAGCGTAGTCTATCATTGATGATTTTATAATGGCTGGAGATAATTTTGCTACGGGAAAATCACCCGAACTGATATCAAGGTCGCTCAGTACCAAATCATGTACGAAATGCGACCGATAAATAGGCTTTACGAGAACACCTTCATCAATAAGGTCCTCAATATTTGCGCAATCTATGATTGTTTCGAATGCTAAACTGAGTTGATCACGCTGATCACCTGTTCGTCGCTCTGGCGAAGCAGTGAGTCCCATAAACCTAGCCTCGTCCTTTCCACGTTTATCAAAATCACTTATTATTCTTTTATAACCCCTTCCATTTGGTGAAACCCTATGTGCTTCATCTATTATTATGAGGTCCGCTTTAGGGACAGCATCGGTTAATACATCTTTTGCTCTTATATTGGTTGAAAGCAATATATCATAATTTTTGAAAGCTGAACCGGTCTCGGAAACAGCTAGTTTTCTGACTTTATGTTTTTTGCTAAGGGCTTTTTCAAGCTGTTCCAATAACACCAGTCTGTGGCAAAGTACGATTATTTTTTTACCTTTATAAAATTTTTCAATTATTTCACTAGCTAAAACGGTCTTTCCGGCTCCTGTTGGAGCTTTCAAAATAAACCTTCGGTGCTGCTTAATAATCAATGGAAAGGTATCGATTATTTTTTGTTGCCAATTTCTTAGATCCATGCGGGGGACTCGTAACTATATACGGACAGATATATGTCCGATAAAAAAAAGAATTATCAGCAGAGAGTTATAGCTGGCCTTAATTGAATTTACTAGTTGATCTATAGGTATTTTTTTAAATTGTTTCTGCGGCCTCGCTTGCACGTCTATTTAAATCATCAAATTCTTCGGGCCAATTGTCAGCTAACCAGTGTAAGTAGGTTTTTATTTTTTTAGGATCAATAAAAAGTGATCCTTTTATTTTATCTACTTCTGGTTGGGATTCTATCTCCAAACCCAAAGTATCATTAAGACGATTGATCATATTAAACATTCCGCAAATAAGTGTTAGCTCGATAATTTCAGCATCACTAAATAGAGATTTAACGCGATTATATACGTCATCTCTTTCTCGAGCTGTATTTTTTGTCATGTGTTCAGCCCACTCAATTGCAGCTTTCTCTCTATCATCAAACAGTTCTGACTTAAGGTAGTCATCAGACGACATAGAAATTACTTGTTCGTGTGATATTCCTGCTGCGGCGCCTAGCGCAGTGTTATGGGCAAAACAATATTCACAACCGTTTATATGACTCGTTTTTATAACTACCATTTCCTTCATTTTTCCCGACAAACGCGATCCTGGCCATTCGCGTTGATTGGTAGATTGAAATGGTAGAAAAAGCATCGCTAGAAAGGGTGCATGAGCAAGCGTTCTGTATGCATTAGGTACCCGACCTATAAGGCCCGTAACCGCATCATAAAATTCTTTAATTTCGGCTGGCGCATTTTCTGGATTTATTCTAGGGATTCTTGCCATAATAGGCTCTCCTGCTTTTGATAAATTTATTATTCATTAACTCTAGTGCTTTTACCACCTGGCACAGGTGAGCCGTGAATTTGCGCTTGCCCTAATATAAAATCGCGCCCCCCGTGTTTTATAATATGAGCTGCTTGTTCTGCTTTTGCTGTGGCGTCTATGCTATCTGGAGTCAAGGGGCTTAACTTTTTATGTAAACAATCAGACAGATCAGCCAGTATATCCGCGTAGTTTGGATTGTCAGATAGATTTGTAATTTCTTCTGGATCTTCTTCAATATTATATAGTTCTGGAGCATATCCTGTGTAGTGAATATACTTCCAAGCACCCTTGCGTAGCATAAAGGTACCAGAGGTTGAGCCTGCACCGTGATATTCGCTTAGTATTTCTCTATCTTTGTCATATTGGTTTTTAGTATTACATATATCTAACAATGAAGTTCCTGGTAAGGAACCCTCAGCTTGGTTTGCATTTAATCCAAGGCAGTCAAGTAAAGTAGGATAAACATCTAGTAAGCTAACAGGTGTTTTTATTTTTATTGCTTTTGGTATGTCCGGTCCATTAAAAATCATTGGAATACCGGCCGATTCCTCATGCATTGTTCCCTTTCCCCAAATTCCTCTCGCACCCAGATTATCTCCATGATCAGAGGTATAAAGAACGCGAGTTTGTTCACTAAGCCCAGTATCATTAAGAGCTTTAATTATTTTTCCCACATTGTCATCCGCAAAACTCACCAAACCATAATAATTGGCCACGGCTCTGCGTCTGTGTGAATCATCTTTAAAGTATTTGTCAAATAAGATTGATTTATGAAAAGCTTGCCACCATGGATGGGCATTGATGTATTCGTTGTTGATTGGTTTGGGGATCTCAATTTTATCTGGGTCGTATAAATTATAGAACTCTTTGGGAGCACTTAAAGGAAAATGAGGGCAGATCATAGATATGTATAGCACCCACGGCACCTGATCACCGTCATCATTATGAGGTGGGTTTTTTTCTGCCTGGGCAATCCAGGAAACAGCCCTTTGTGTGATGTCCCGGTCATATGCTGTGTAGCTGGTCTCTCCAGGGCCTATTTCTTCAGCTAACTTACGGCCTTGAGTTCTTTCGGGCAGATCAGGACGAATTGAACCTTGGAGTTCGCCAACACCGTCGGCGATATGCATGGGTATAATTCGCTCATTAAAACCGATAGGATCTTCTTCACTACGATAGTGAAGTTTGCCAATAGACACCGTATAATGGCCGGCAGAAGGTAAATTTTGTGGCCAACCTGTAGGTTCACCCTTCCATGCAATTGCATTGTCCCAGCAGTTTATCTGATGCACATATCGGCCGGTTGCTAGTGCTGCTCTAGCTGGAACACAGAGGGGTGAAGGTGTATAGGCACTAGAAAAATATACGCCATTCGCAGCTAATAAATCTAGGTTTGGTGTGAGCACGTGAGGGTGTCCAGCGCACCCTAGCATTTTAGGGCTGTGCTGATCCGTCATTATTATAACGGTATTCTTCGGATTGGCCATGCGTAGTCTAACCCCAATCATAATGGTTTGTTTAATTTAATTTTTACAATTTTATAATTAGCTTAATTTTATATATCGAACTCTAATCGAATATTTTAACTCAACTATTTCCGCATATAGATAATATTGTATATTTATTATTGTTTAGACAATATTTGATCGATTTAAATATATATATTTATTTTATCCGGTAAACAGATTTGCTGTATCTGACGTTCTTTGAATAGGAAAATAAAATGAAGCTACCCAGCAACCTTATTGATATATCTATGGCTCTCGATGACGTCACTATTGTTGATCCGCCGCATATGAGGCCTAAAATCAATATGCTAAACCACGGCGATAATCTTGAAAGATGGACTGATATATATCCTGGCCTTAATACAGATGAGTTACCAGGGGGTGTTGGGTCTGCCTACGAGACTATTACCTTGACCACGCATAATGGAACCCACGTTGATGCCCCTCTTCATTACCACCCTACCGATAAATTTGGCAATCCAATGCCTTCGATTGATCAAATGCCATTAGATTGGTTCTTACGTCCTGGTATCAAGTTGGATTTCAGACATTTTAGTGATGGATATGTAGTTAACCAACAAGATGTAGTCGATGAATTGGAGCGCATTGATTATACGCTGTCCCCGTTAGATATTGTACTAGTAAATACAAACGCCGGATCAGCCTATGGAAGTGAAAACTATACAAGCTCTGGTTGTGGAATGGGGCGCGAAGCGACTTTGTATCTTACTGGCCAGGGTGTTCGAGTTACTGGAACTGATGCTTGGGGTTGGGATGCTCCGTTTGTTCATACATCGAAACGTTGGGCTGAATGCAAAGATCCATCAATAATATGGGAAGGTCATTATGCTGGAATTGAGCAGCCCTACTGCCATATGGAGAAACTGCAAAACCTTGAAGCTATTCCATCAAAAGATTTTGTTGTTGCTTGCTTTCCTTGCAAAATTCGTGGGGGAACAGCAGGATGGACTCGAGCCGTGGTGTTAACGGACTAGTCTAATATTATCTTTTTCTTAAAAAAAAAATTTTTACTTTGAGCGAATCAACATTTATCTATTGTTTATGTTTATCCTGGTTAGGATTCCAGAGTTTTTATAAATAATTAATCGGCTGATAAAATTTGAAAAACTTATTATAGAAATTTAATTGCTAAAGTTGACAGCTGATTTTTTTGGCGATTTGAGGTGTTGTTTTTTTTTAAAATGACTTTATCTATTGTAAATTAATTTTTGGGTACCAAGTGCTAGGGCGCTCTAAGTTTCCAGGGTTTGAACATACTGGTTGGTTAAAATGGCGGGTAAACAGTCAATTTATCTTCGGAAGGCGATGAAGTCTTGTAGGCCTAATTTGCTTTGCGTTGTTTTTTTTAGCGCTTTTATCAATCTTTTGATGCTTGTAGCTCCGCTTTATATGTTGCAAGTCTATGACCGCGTCCTGATGAGCAAAAGTTATGTTACACTAACTGCTCTCACTGTAATAGCTTTAGGCTGTTTGGTTGTTTATGGAATATTAGAGTTTGTGCGCTCTCGTATACTTATTCGTACTGGACTAAAACTCGACGAATACCTTAACGAAAGGGTGTTTAGAGTAATATTTAAAGCTTCAATAGGCAGTTCAGCTGATAAGTCTGCACAAGCGTTGCGAGATACAGATACAATAAGAGAGTTTCTTTCTGGTGGAGCAATAATTGCCTTTTGCGATGCGCCCTGGGTACCGTTATTCATTATAGCGGGTTTTTTATTGCACCCCTGGCTTGGACTGGTGTCTTTAATAGGGGCAATTGTTATCTTCATTTTAGCGCTATTTAACGATCTTTCCACGCGTAGTCTGATGGGAGAAGCTTCAGGGAGATCATTGGCTGCGACACACTATGCCTCCTCTAGCTTGCGAAATGCAGAAGTAGTTCATGCACTTGGTATGATTTCGTCTGTTATGAATATTTGGGGACATCGTCATAGCGAAGGACTTGTACTTCAGACACGTGCTAGTGACAGAGCTGGAATATTTATGGCAACATCACGTTTTATAAGGATGGCGCTTCAAGTTGGAATTTTGGGTGTGGGAGCTTATTTGGCCGTTCGTGGCGATATTACGCCGGGTGCGATGATTGCGGGTTCTATAATAATGGGTCGAGCTCTAGCCCCTGTTGAAATGGGGGTTGGACAGTGGCGAACGTTTATCTTTACCAGGAATGCTTATAGACGCTTAGCAGAAATAATGAGCCAAAACCCTATCGAAGAAAGGCCAATGCCGCTGCCTGAGCCAATAGGGGAAGTAACCGTAGACAAGGTGATTGTGGTACCCCCGGGGGCTGAAACACCTGTGTTGATGAATGTATCTTTGTCGGTTACTCCTGGTACGGCGCTAGGTTTAATTGGGCCTAGTGGCTCTGGGAAATCTTCTTTAGCACGAGCATTGGTGGGTGTTTGGAGGCCGCATGCCGGTTCGATACGTTACGATGGAGCTGAAATAACTCAATGGGATCCGGAACAATTGGGTCCGTATCTTGGGTATATGCCCCAGGATGTAGAACTTTTTTCTGGGACGGTCGCGGATAATATATCTCGTTTTCAGCAGGCAGATTCTACCACTGTTGTTGAGGCTGCCTTGAAGGCAGGGGTTCATGAAATGATATTAGAATTCCCCGATGGTTATAATACGGAATTGGGAGAAAATGGTTATGCCCTATCAGGCGGGCAGAGACAGCGTATTGCACTTGCGCGGGCATTATATGGCGACCCCAAAGTTTTGATTTTAGATGAACCTAATGCAAACCTTGATACGGAAGGCGAGCATGCTCTTGCTGAAGCGCTAAAAAAGGCAAAAGAAGCTGGTCAGGCAATAGTTGTGATAAGTCATCGAGCATCACTATTATCTATAGTTGATAATGTTGCAGTATTAAAAGACGGCGTGTTGCTGCGCTTCGGATCGCGAGACACTGTATTGGCTGAATTAAATCAAGCAAATAAGCCATTAGCCCTTTCCACTGATTCGGGGGATTAGCTGATGGCAATATTCATTATGGAGACATGGTCAAGATTAAGTCCTGGCGATACTTTCATTTGTATGGGGCTTATAAGTTATGGCCGATGAATCTACATCAATCGCTGTTTTGAGCGAAGCTCATGAACAGATTGAGAGGCCTTCCTCTAAGATTTCTTCAGTCTTTGTATTTGGTCTGCTGGTGGTTTTGATTGCTTTTGCCGGCATAGGGGGATGGGCAGCGACAGCACCGATGGCCAGCGCAGTTCCTGCTGCTGCTATTTTGAAGGTAAAGGGTGAGAGAAAACTAGTACAACATTTTGAAGGTGGAATAGTTGAAAAGGTTCTGGTGGAAGAAGGAGAGACCGTAAAGGCAGGTCAATTGCTGGTATTGTTAAATGATATTCAAGTATCGGCTACGGCGTCGAGACTTCGCAACCAGATTGATCTTCATGTGGCCCAGAAAGCTCGTCTTATTGCGGAAAGGGATATGTCTGTCTCGATTATTTTCCCCGAGGAATTAATGTCGCGGATTAACGAAGCGTCTGTCCTAGAAATTATCGAATCTGAGCGTCAGCAGTTTTTAGCAAGAAGAGAATCACTAAGTGGTCAAGTTAATATACTTAGGCAACGCATTAGCCAGCTTAATGATCAGATTGAAGGACATCGTCTACAAAGAAAGTCCAGATTTGATCAGCTTGAGATATTTGAGTTGGAGCTTGGGGGTCTTAGAGAGCTTTATGAAAAGGGATATTACCCCCGTAATGAAGTATTGGCTAGA
>MDSW01183053.1_pt1 | contig 11006 bp, 9 predicted proteins | sample 811171 | NCBI WGS metagenome assembly MDSW01 (sample SAMN05326641, study PRJNA326480) | marine metagenome | isolation source: seawater | place: Atlantic Ocean: North West | collected 2012 | reverse complement strand
GATGGAGGGTGGCATTGAAGAACCCCCTCTGTGTGGGCGAATCATAGGTGTAATTATGAAGTTGGGAGTGCTCAAAGAACCCGATGATGAAACTCGAGTAGCAATCGTTCCAACGAGCATGAAAAAACTACTCAAAGCAGGCTTTGAAGTCGTTGTTGAATCAGGTGCTGGAACCTTGGCAAATTACTCTGATGAAGCATACACAGACGCAGGTGCAACTGTAGGAACACGAGAGGATGCTCTTGCTTGTGCTAACCTCATCACCATCCGATTCCCTGGAGTGGATGGGCTTGCAGAAGGAACAACTTTGGCATGTGTTTCAGATCCTTTCCGAAATCCACAACACGTCAAGGACTGCATGAAAGCGAATATTACACTGCTATCAATGGATATGATTCCTCGAAGATTGAGTCGTGCTCAATCAATGGATGTTAATTCAAGTCAAGACAATCTTGCTGGATACAAGGCTGTATTACTCGGCGCATCTCAAGTTCCCAAGGGAATTCCAATGATGACAACATCAGCTGGAACTGTTCGGCCTGCGAAGGTGGTGATTATGGGTTCAGGTGTTGCAGGATTGCAAGCAATTGCAACTGCAAAGAGACTTGGAGCAGTCGTTTATGCATCAGATGTTCGTAAATCCGCAGCAGAGCAAATTGAATCTGTTGGTGGACGTTTTATCGAAGTCGATGGAATGGATGACTTTGAAGATGAAGCAGGTTATGCTAAACCACTCACTCCTGAATTTATCCAGAAAGTGAACGATACAGTTTGTGGTGTAGCATCAGATGCAGACATTATTGTCACAACAGCACGTATCTTCGGACGCCCAGCGCCTATTACTGTACCTTCATCAGCAGTTCAAAACTTCAAATCAGGAGCTGTTGTTGTTGACATGAATGCAGATGTAGGTGGAAACTGCGAAGACACAGTTGCAGGTGAAGTAATCACAACCGATAATGGCGTAATTATTGTAGGAACATCAAACCTTCCAGGAACTATTGCTACAACCGCAAGCATGCTTTATTCCAATAATCTAACCACGTTCATCACTTCGCTTGTTGATGAAGGTGAAGTGAAAATCTCCGATGAAGACGACATCCTCGTAGGCGCTCCAGAAGGAAGCGATTTTTACGTCAACGGGATGGGTGGCGTTCTCATCTGCAAAGATGGAGAGTTACATCCAAAACAAACTCGCCTAGGAGGTGCACTTGAATGACACCAGAATTTCTAATTGGAAACATTACTCTGTTCGTACTTGCTATCTTCCTTGGATTTGAGTTGATCACAAAAGTACCTGCGACACTGCACACGCCTCTTATGAGCGGTGCAAATGCAATCTCGGGAATTTCAATCATTGGAGCACTTATTGGAGCAAATGTAGCATACGAATCTGGAGATACAGCAATTTCTGGAATCCTTGCATTTGTTGCAGTTGTTTTAGCAATGATCAACGTTGTAGGCGGATTCCTTGTCACCAATAGAATGTTGAATATGATTGCTGGAAAGAAGCGAAGAGGTGCTTGAGATGGAAGATTGGGTTTCACTCGGATATTTGCTATCTGCCGCACTCTTCATTTTTGGTTTGAAAAAGCTTGGTCATCCAAGAACTGCTCCCTTTGGAAATCAACTTGGAGCACTCGGTATGCTTGTTGCAGTTCTCACTACAATCCTTAGTATGGAATTGGCAGGGGGTGCTGAATGGGTTCTGATTGGAGTAGGAGTAGCACTTGGCTCCCTTATCGGCTACATCATGGCTGTACGTGTTCAAATGACAGGTATGCCTGAACTTGTTGCACTGTTCAATGGATTTGGTGGTGCAGCATCTGCACTTGTTGCTTTGTCTGAAGTTTGGAGGTATATGGAGGATTCATCGAATATACCCACTGGAAATCTAGAGATCACCGTCATCATGGTCGCTGCTGGCCTATCGGCACTCGTTGGTTGGATGACACTCACAGGATCTTTGCTTGCAATGTACAAACTCAAAGGTGGAGTAAGTGTCTTTGGCAAGTGGATTAAGACACCTACATGGGGACCTCCATGGCTAAATCCAGTCAAGGTTCTTCTTGTTGTAGCCGTAGCAGTCCTCATTTACCTAAGCATCGATGAACCAACGAACACCACGTATCTTTGGAGCATCATTGGAATCTCCTGTTTGTTAGGTATTGTATTGGTGTTGCCAATCGGTGGAGCAGACATGCCAGTTGTTGTATCGTTACTCAACTCATTATCTGGTATTGCAGCAGCATTTACTGGATTTATTATCGGGAATTCAGCGCTTATCATCGCAGGTTCTCTTGTTGGAGCATCTGGTTTAATTCTAACATTCATTATGTGCAAAGCAATGAATCGTACCCTTGCTGATGTCTTGTTCAAATCGTTTGGAGGTACTGGTGAAAAGGAATCATTGACTCGAACAAAGGTTGGTTCAGATCCTGATGAAGTTGCAATGATGATCGATGGTGCACAAAAAGTCATCATCGTCCCCGGTTACGGAATGGCTGTATCCCAATGCCAACACCAAGTCAAAGAATTTGCAGATTTGATTTCAGATAAGTTCGATACCGAGGTCAAGTATGCGATTCATCCTGTAGCTGGACGTATGCCTGGCCACATGAATGTCCTTCTTGCAGAGGCAAATGTTCCATATGAACAGCTCATTGAAATGGATGAAATAAATTCAGAATTCCCAGAATGTGATGTTGCAATAGTTATCGGAGCGAACGATACAACGAACCCTGCTGCTCGAAGCGGGGAGGGTCCACTTGCAGGAATGCCAATTATCGATGCTGATGCTGCACGTACTGTAGTGATCATCAAGCGTTCACTCTCTGTAGGCTATGCAGGTGTCGATAATGACCTCTTTTACATGGACAAAACAATGATGCTCTTTGGTGATGGAAAGGCCATGATGACTGGTTTGAACAATGCAATAAAGGAAATCTAATTTGCTGGTGTATAAGGAACGTTGAAAGGTCTCTTAGGGATGGCATTAACATTGGAGGAAGGCTCATGCGTTCACGAACTCTACTAATTCTTCTTTTGGCTGTCTGCCTTATTGCACCAGTCATTGCAAATCCCAACGGACCACCCTGGGAAAATAGTCAGGGAGATTTGACTGTTGAAGGCGGTTGTACTTGTCACGGAGTTGGAGGACCTGTCAATGGTCAACCCTCAACCGAAGTTGTAGTTTCAATTTCTGGCATACCCCGTTCCTATGATCTTGGCGTTTCTTACAACTTTACAATCAACCTTCAACATGCATCGTATGATGAAGGTGGCTTCATGTTGTGGAGTTACGGTGTTGGAACACTAACCGCAGGTGAAGGACAACAACAAGTCCCTGAAGAACCAACAGCTGTTTCCCATTCAGAAGTCGGCAATGGGTGGATTGTTTCATGGACTGCACCTAACGAAGACGTCGGAGAAGTATCGTTTACGCTCGTTGGTAATGCAGTCGATGGACAAGATGGTGCAAATGAAGGTGACAAATGGAACATCCTATCATTCTTCATATCAGCTCCTGATTCAACAACAAATGACGATGAAGAAGGTTTGGCACTACGTACGATTAGCGTAGGAGACTTTGAGTCACTCTTTGTTGCAGACATTGATCCTGCCGTTGTCGAGGCAGAACGACAAGAAGGTATCGCGGATGACTTTTTCACCAACGGAAATATCTTCTATTGGTCAACACTTGCAATCATCTTAGTTGGTGCTGTTGTTCAAGGAGAATTCTATGAACGTAGATTCGGAGGAGGCCCTAAACACCTCGATATGCGACTTGCTCTGCCACAAGGTATCAGAAGAGGTATCCTCGGTCTAGGCTTACTCCTAACTTTTGGATGGACAGTTGATAATTCACAACCATGGGGCTACAGTTTCCTTCTTGGAGTATGTACGCTATGGGCAATGTTTGGTGTTTATCGAACAATTGTTCAAGCGAGGGCCGAACCGAATCCAGAAGATCTAGTGTGAGGCGGATTCCTTGACAACCCAACGTGGTTTGCAACTGGAAAATGACCAAAAGTTAACTGTTCAAGAACATCTTAATTTGTTAACTCAACAAGCGACACTAGCATTTGTCCTCATCATCACATTAACTGGTTTATTTATGACTCAAGTTGATGAACTCCTCCAATGGCTCCTAAATCGCATGAACCCTTGTGAAACAAATGATTGCCTTACTTTGTATGAACCTGCATCATGGAGCGTAGTTAGATGGCTTACTGCAATATTTCTTGCAGTCATATGCATACTTCCATTGATCATAGGTTCATTTTACAAATTTGCACAACCAGGTTTAACAAAAAATGAAAAAATTATGTTCCGTAAATGGACACTATGTTCTCTTCTTTCAATCTATTCAATGCTTTACATCCTATTCTTCTATGCAATACCAATGCTCTATTCATTTGGAGATTCTGTACATATAGAAATTGGATTGACAAGCCAATATGATGCTGTTCAGATGTTCATATTTGCACTATCAATATTCTGGACTTCGCTTATAGGTTTCATTCTTGTTTTTGCAACAATAAGTGCTGGTTCAATTGGGTTAATTACAGATTCAACACAAGATTGGTGGCGGGTTCGAATACATGGTATTGGAGGTCTTGTCCTGCTCTTATCGCTCCCAGGAAGATGGAACGGGACCAACATAGCCCTGATCACAACCATGATTATTATTCTAGAATATGTCATAAAGAACAATGTAAGAAAGACACATTCAATTAATTCACCGAAACCAATGTTTGATCATGAAGGTCGAAGACGCCTACTTCTATACATCGAAATTTCAGATAAACATGAAGATTCTAAGATGCAGGAGTCGCCAGAAAACACTGCATTTTTGCGTTGCAATTCACTTACCGATAATATTAATGAAAGAGATATTATTGTTGATACAGTGGTAAGTTATCGAATAACCGATATAATCATAATTGGATGTGATGACTCAAAACTACCCACATCGTTTCAATCAGTTATCAAATCCGCAAACTGCTCGGTGTGGTTCCCTCAAGAGGGTGATAATGAAAGTGTTATGATGTTACAGAAACGAATTCTTGGACCTAACAACTCACCCAATAATTGAAACGATTCGGTATAGTACGAACTACATGGGGAGGAAGGCAAATGCATCAGGCATCATAATTTGTCTGCTTCTTTCAGTTCTATCCTTCACATTATCTTCTAATATCAATTCTTTATTTGACATTGAAGTGGATTCTAATGTCTCGAATGAAACACCTTTGGTAGGTTTAGGTGATAATGAAACGTGGCTTGTTGTTCTTGTTGATTTTGATTCAGACCCACTCGAAAATAATCAAAAACAAGAATTTGGTAACCTCTTAGAGGAACGGGCACAATTGTATTTTACTGAAGCGACAGGACGTACAATAAATATTGAAATTGACGTTCATGATGAGATTATTCGTTCACAACAACCATTGCAATATTATGGTAAAGACGGAGAGAACGGTCGAGATTATGGAGATGGTACTGAATTTATGCCTGCCAAATTATCTGAATATGTTGTTGATAATCTAAACATTGAAGATTGGAGTAAGTATGATCTGAACGAGGATAAAATTGTTGACAGATTCCTAATCGTTCATTCAACACTTTCTCAAGAACAAGGCGGTGGCTCAACGAGTAGGATTTGGTCTCATTTCACAACATTTCAGACTCCTATTTCGATTGATGGATATGCCATAGAGCACTACACAATGTCAAGTCTCCGACATGGTATGAATGGAATTGGAACCATACTCCACGAAATGATGCATCAATTTGGAGCATTTGATCTCTATCCAGTCCATGATTCTGGATACAGTGGGTCTTGGAAAGGTATCGGTATTTGGGACATTATGGCAAGTGGAAATTGGAATGGAGGGGGGGATAAGCCTTCTCTTCCTACAGGACCAACGATGGAAACTATTGGCCATAATGCAACTGTTAACTTGAATCTAGAATGGCCATCAACCACACAAAGCCCATGCATTGGCCCAGCATTTGACATACAGTCCAGAAGTGATGGTGGGGCACGGGTTAAGATACAGATTGGACCAGAGGAATTTGTATGGTTTGAAAAGAGATCCAAAGATGGGTTTGATGAGGCACTTCCAGGTGAAGGGATTTTAGTTCTCCTTGAGGATAAAACCGCAGGAGATGCCCAATATAATGCTATGAATACAGATCAAAAAAGGCCTTACCTACGCGTGATAGAAGCGGATGGTAATGACGAACAACTCCAAGGAATAAATGATGGTGTGTTCGAAGATTTATTTCAGCCAGGTGATACTTTTGGAGAATTAGGAATAGAGATTCGTAATCATGATGGTGTCCTCGTTCCTTGGCACGCTAATGTTTCGATTGTTGATAGTGTATGGAGAATCGAAATATATTCATTACATTGTTCTCCTTCATATTCACTCGACTTACCCGATTATGGTTTAACAATGCTTCAAGGCGAGGGTTTTCCGATTCAAATAACTGAATCACAAGCACCAGTATCATGCATAGGTATGCTTACTGGGAGTGATGGAAGAACAATCGATTTTTCAGTGGATGAAAGTGTCGAGGATAATCAAATTACAGGTGTATTTTCGAATCAAGGCATTGTTGATTCAATAGCTACATTCACTGGAACGATTTTATGCGATGAATTCCCAATTAATATTCGCACGACTGTCACTACAGTTGGAACCCAACCATTAGTCAATAAAATGAATATAGAAGAAAAGATTGATTCAGTCGATTCTTCCACTATCACAATTCCATACATTGGAGACGGCGTGGGAAGTGGAACCTTTTCGGTCGATTTACGAGGCCCAATAACTCGTATTGGTACTGTTAATTCACCGTTAACGATTACCAACGGAACGGGGTCAATCATTATTGAAATCAATCCTAATGGTTTATTGCAACCAAATATGTATGTTTTTGGAGAGATTCTGTTGACATCATTCAACGGAGAAACGTGGACAATCGATATTGAATTACAGGCAGAGTCTGAATCAAGGATCCCTATTTTAGGTGATCAATCAAGCATTATCGGTGCTTTTTTCGCAGTATGCTCTGTCTGGTTTGCAGTAACATTTCTAGTAGAGGTACGATCTACGAATGAGAAAAATGAGACCATCTTAGAGCAAGAAACAACCTTTGAATTTGATTAATTTCTTTTTGGTAACCAACGTTTTATTCGAAGATAATTCCATTGTTTGTCGGAATATATTGCACAAACCCATTCCTTGTGAACACCTTCGGCAAGACGTATGGATAGACAAACACCCTCCCATGATGTAGAGGCATGTTGAACCGGTTGAATCAACCAAGGAGCGTGAGAATCTTCGAGGTCTCCGTCATAGACACGCCATTTACATCCAAATTTAAATCCAGGGCGGACCAATAAGCCCCTGCTGAGCAAATCATCCATCAAGACAATATCAGAATCAGATGAGGTTTTATGTTCCAGACATGTTTGAACATATTCAAATTCTTCCTCACGTAATACTCGCCCAGACATATGGTCAAATCCAATTTGAGACCAGGGCCAGTCGCCATCGTACGGCAGGTATGCGCCCTTTTCTAAAACCCGTTTCTTCGCCCAACATTCCTCTACAAATTGTTGAGATTTTTCTGATAATTCAGTCCATCGTTTATTGCTACCTTCTGGTTGAATCATATCTACACGATAACCAGTGACGTGAAGTTCGTCATCAATAACGTAAAGTTCAGCTAACACATTGTTTTTCGACGACTGTATACACCAATCAAAGACATCGTTCCAACTAAATTCGTCATTCGTTGATGCCATCTTAACGTATGCTTGACATGGTTCTTTGAATCTATTTTGATTATTTCCCCAACGTACGCCCCACGAAGAAAAAGGTGTATCGATCTCTAAATTTTCACTAGGAACGACCATTTCTCCACCTCGTCGCCCGATATCTAGAATCACTGCTTCATTGAGCAAATTTGGATTCCGTTCGAATTCCATCTCGAGCCAATCCAATGATGGTAATGGAACAGAACGGTGCCAATGGCAGTACAATACTTCAGCAGATGTTAATGAAATCGTACCGTCTGAATTCCTACGACCAATCGCACTTTTTTCAAAAAGACGAGTTGCCAAGGGTGGTTTAAGAGTCCAGTTTTTACCGTCAAATGTTGGTCGTTGGAATGGCTTTTTTCCTGGTAGTTCTTTGACCACATCAGGACCGATTGGCCGAGTTGAACGAACGCGAGGTTTGTAACGGCGCTGTTGTCGGACCATACTTACTCGTCATGGAACACACATATTGTTTCGTCGATTGAACCGATTGTCCTAAGGACTACCACCATGACATACAACCACGGGGGAGGAACATGGTTAGCGGCTTTCTAGGCACTCTAACAACTGAGGAACGAACTCTTCTACACTTGATGTTTCACCATCTCCCCGAAGGTGTATGGGAAGCACCTGTAGAATTAACCCAAGCTGGTATTTCAGCAGCAGTTCATGTTCAAAGAAAGCATGTTCCTCGTACTCTCAAGCGGCTTGAGCAACAAGATGCAATCGATAATACAAGTCGACATGTCCCTGGTGCTCGTCAAAAAAGAAGAGTATATTCTTTAACTCCGAAAGGCAGAGAAAGGGCAAATGCTCTGCGAGATAAGATAGGAGAAACACCGGTACGATCAGACGGAAAAACCATTTTACTCGAATCATTATTTAAATCCTCAATATCTCCTTTGGAGACGTTAGCGCATATTGATGAACAACTTGCTTATCATCAAAACCCCGTACTATCGCCAGTATCTCATCCAGAAGGATCAGCATCACTCGATGCTCAAGCAGGAGAAGCGTTGGTTCGTAGAATGTTTGCCCGTGCATGGGAAGACGGAAGAATAACCAAGGATGAACAATTATTACTCAATGAAGTTGTTGACTTTCTTGGGATGCATCCAGATCGTGTACGCCGACTTTCTAATGAAGCTCGTAGGGAGATCAACGTACCTCCTCCAGAGGAAATATACCTTGATATGTTGAGGCAGGCACTCGTAGATGGTACAATTCATAGTGAAGAAGAAGCACTATTGAAGACAGTCCAAGTCGCATTTGATATCGATGATGTCGCCCATGAACGATTGTTAAATGAAGCCCGTAAGCAACCATTCATTCCTCCAGAATTAGAATCCTATAGATCTGTATTACGAACTGCATTATCAGATGGAATTATTACTGGAGATGAAGAAGCAATGTTGGCGACACTACGACAACAGACAAACATTTCAGAGCAAGATCACGCCACACTTTTGGCCGAACTACAAGATGATATTTGAAGAGGGAAAAACATGGGAATGAATGATGATGATGCGCGTGTTCATGACGCGTTACGTAAACTGGAAAATGATCTGAAATCAATCAAACCGTCAAAGGTGTTACTCGTAGGTGATATCATGATGGATTGTTACATTCATGGTTTTGCGAATAATTTGAACTCAAGAGCACCCGTTCCTGTTCTGAAGGAGATTTCCAGAGACGAGGATGTAGGAGCTGCTGCACACGTGGCTCGTGGTCTTGATTCACTTGGACTTTCGAGCCAACTTCATGGAGTCATAGGGGACGATGCCCCCGGACTTGCTGTTTTGGATATGCTCGATGAAGAGGGGGTTGATACGTCGGGCATAGCGGTATTAGAAGATAGGACTACTACTGTCAAGACACGCTTATTGGGAGCTCGAGAAGGACTTGTACGTGGCGAGCAATTACTTCTACGCTGGGATATTGAGGACGAAAATCCAATACCTGAACATGCATCGAAATTACTCATTGATCAAACAATTGATGCTCTGCCTGGTTCTTCTTGCCTGATCCTATCGGATTATGGATTAGGAGTCCTCAATGATGAAGGGGCAGCACGTCTCATTGCTGCTGCAAAAGCACAAAATGTCCCAATTATAGCAGATCCTAAATTAACAGGACTTCACCGAACTAAAGGTGTTGATTGGGTTATGTTCCAATCCAAAGGACTTGAATTAATGCGAAGAAGATTGGGCTCACCAACTGGTACCGATGCTGCAGTCAAATTACTGGAGTCGAATGATTGGAAACATCTCGTAATTCTTGAAGGACAAGATGGAGTAACCATCCATTCAAAGAATGCTGACACAGTCCATGTCCCATGTATGTTGGAAGATATTCGACAAATGATTGGGCTGATAGACGCTGCTGCAGTTGCTGTCGCTACAGCAATCTCATTGGGGTTGACTGTGGATGAAACCGCTCAGTTAGCAAATGCCGCAAGTGAATGTATTCTAACTGCGGATAGAACGGATCGATTTGTATTACGATTAGACGATATGATTGATCGAATTGGTGAAATTGCTTGGAGTCTCCAAGTCTCAAAACGCTGAGGCGAGGAAATGAGTTCATGGCTAAGACCGACTACTGCAGATATTGGTTTACGTTCTTATGCAGCAACCTTTGAGCGACTGTTTGAAGAAACCTCCTACGGAATGCAGAATTATTTGATCGACTCTGAATCTGCGCGGATAATTCCTAAGCAGGTTCACCATTCTTCGGTGTGGAATGTTTCAATTCCTCTTCATGAAGAAATGAATAGTATTCTCCTAGTAAAATGGTTAGAAGAAGTATTGTATCAAGATGAAGTCGAAAGAAAGTGGATGGTTGAAAGCACTATTCGAATTACTACGGATAAGGAAACCATTCATCTTCAGGCTCATGTCCTTTGGATTCCATCTGATTCAATTAAAAAAGAAGTGGAAATCAAGGCAGTAACTCGTCAAGATCTGATTGTTATGGAAGTGAAACCAAATCAAGAAATACTATCAAATTGGCCTGAAGTACCATCATTTGAAGGGCCAGGTTGGTTTTCTGACGTGGTATTTGATATTTGAAAGTGGGAATCCTCAGGTGGACGCTCGTACTTTTGAGCCAAATCTGCACACTTCCTCCGTCCCGAATCCCTACAGCATCCATGGCCCCAGGTAGGGAT
>MDSW01123151.1_pt1 | contig 11006 bp, 11 predicted proteins | sample 811171 | NCBI WGS metagenome assembly MDSW01 (sample SAMN05326641, study PRJNA326480) | marine metagenome | isolation source: seawater | place: Atlantic Ocean: North West | collected 2012 | reverse complement strand
TAATTGGTATGGTTACCTTCCAACGAATTACAAAATTTATATAGCAAGTACTTCTAGTTATGGAAAAATGTGTAATGATGGCAGCACTTGGTACATGTGGGGAGATACAAACTTTAGTATAGATACAGATTCTACTTTACAAGCCGGAACATACACAGATGTTTTTAAATGGACGGCTTCCTCTGATTTTGCAAGTGGTACCACTGGGACATGCTCTTGCGCTAATGGAAGTTTTAATTGGACGTTAAGTGATGCCAACGGAGATACTCATTGGGATCTAGTAATAACCTCTAATGATACGACGGCACCAACTCTTTCATCCTCAACTCCTGCCGATAATGCAACTAGTGTTGCTGTAAATGCAAACATTGTTCTAAATTTTGATGAAGCTGTTGATGCAGAAAGTGGCAATATTACTATTAAAAAAACTTCTGATAATAGTACTATTGAGACAATAGATGTTACTGGGGCAAAAGTTAGTGGAAGTGGAGGAACACAAATAACTATTAATCCAGGAACCAACTGGGATGAAAAAACAGAATATTATGTCTTAATTGATGCTACCGCTTTTGATGATGGTAACAGCAATTCATATGCAGGTATATCAAGCACAACTGCCCTTAGTTTTACAACTGTCGATAGTACCAATCCAACTTTATCGTCTTCTAGCCCAGCTGATAATGCAACGGGGGTTGCCACAAATAACAATATTGTTTTAACATTTGACGAAGAAGTTGATCCTGAAAGTGGAAATATTACCATCAAGAAAACATCGGATAATAGTACAGTTGAAACCATAGATGTTACTGGTAATAAAATATCTGGAAACGGTTCTTGTGGTGGATTAGGTGGAGGCAGTTGTACCAGTGGTACTATTATTACAATTAATCCTGGAACGGATTGGTCTGAACAGACAGAATATTATGTTTTAATAGATGCTTCTGCTTTTGATGATGCATCTGGAAATTCATATGCTGGTATTTCCAGCACTACAGCTCTTAGTTTTACAACGGGTGATGAAACTAACCCTACTATTTTATCATCAAGTCCAGCTGATAATGCTACTAATGTAGAAGTAAATGCAAACATTGTGTTAACCTTTGATGAAGCTGTTGATGCTGAGAGTGGGAATATTACAATAAAGAAAACTAAAGATGATAGTACGGTTGAAACAATAGATGTCTCAGGATCAAATATAAGTGGAAGTGGCAGTACAGAAATTACTGTTAATCCTTCGAATGATTTAGCAAATGGTATTGAGTATTATGTATTAATCGATGCCTCTGCCTTTGATGATAGTAATGGTAATTCATATGCTGGTATTTCCAGTACAACAGCTTTAAGTTTTACTTCAAAGTATGGTGAAATTTTTAATGATACAATTAAAGCTGTAAATGAAAATCAAAGTTCTTCTTCTGTTCAGGTTATGACCCAATCTCTTAATAGAGTCAGTAGCCGCATGAATCTCATTCGTCCAAGTAGTGGAAATATATCTTCACAAGGAATTGACATAGCAATGAATTTTAGTAACGATGATGCTAATGAAGTATTAAATGCTTTATACCCAAACCCTTTAAATGTGAGTGGTCAATGGTTTGATAATTTGGCTATATGGACAGAAGGAAATATTTCATATGGTAGAATTGGTGAAACAAATCACAATTTAGGTCAAAATATTCACAGTGATGGTATTACATGGGGATTAGATAAAAAAATTAATAATAACAAAGTTATTGGGCTTGCATTCAATCGTGCATGGCAAGAAGTCACAGTAGGAAATGAAGATGCAATTGTGGACACAGATACATTCAGTGTAATTTCCTATGGAAGCTTTGAATTAAAAGATAAAACTTATGTAGATACCGTCCTTGGATATGGAGAAATGGAAATAGACCTGGTAAGGAAAGTAACTGAAGGTCAAAATACAGGTAACAGAAAAGGTCAACAGCTTTTTACGAGCATAACTTATTTATTAGAGCCAAAAAGCGATGATTTTAATATAAGCATTTCACCTAAAAAAATTAATTACTATTCAAGATTAGATATTGGTTACACTGTTTTGGATCATTATTCTGAAGGTGGCAATTCTGCTACTGCTGTTCATTACAACAAGCAACATATTAAAAATGGCTCTTTATCTTTAGGTTTAAACTTGTCCAAAAATATAGAAGTAGAAAAAGGAATTTTAATACCACAATTTCAATTTGAGTTTGGTGGTGACGCTACTAATAATTCTTTATCAGAAGCTTATTATTTAACTAACACATCTGATATTTATACACATGCAATTAGTGATAGAGGAACCTGGCATACAAAATTTGCCATGGGAATGGAGGCCCAGTATGAAAATAACTTAAATATTAGCTTATCTTATGACCGCTTTGATGGATCTAATTCAGTTTTTATGAATACTATAAGTATAAACTTGCGCAAAATTTTTTAAACAATTCCCTTCCTCTAATTGAAGAGTATTAAATAAAAATAAATAGTCCATAAAAAACCACTGAGCATTGATAAGAAAATCATCATCAAACCAACTAATGCATCTTGTTGAATTCTCTCTCTCCATTCTTTTCCTTTTTTGGATAAACTAAAGAATTGTAGAGTATATGAATATATCAAAACAAAAACAGTTAATATAGTGACTACAATCGTTACAAATAAAAAAATATTCACTTAGTTTTCTATTCTGGAGATATTTTTTTAGTCATAGTCAGACAGTTAGTCCAATGAGGGGAAGCTAGTTGAAAAGAGACACTATCCATAATTTGATTGATAAAAAAAGTTCCAAGTCCCCCTGGTTTTATATCATCAAGATTTCTTGGTTTAATTTTTTCTGGTATTACGGGCGTTCCATCATCTTCTACAGAAACTATAAAATTATTATTTTTATAACTTAATTTAACCGCTATATCTCCTTTTGTCTCTTTATAGGCATGGCGTACAACATTCTGACAGGCTTCATCAATCGCTAACACTAATTCATCTTTATACTTATCTAGACCTGCACATTCATCTATATAACTTCTTACAAATTTTCTTATTTCTTTTAAATTTTCTGCCGTTGCCGCAATATCAATTCTAGTATCTTCCATTTATATTTATATTGTAACAAATAATAATTAATTTTCCACAATAAGTTTCATAAATAAAAAATAAATTATTTGATTATAATAAAAAATTATTCTGTAATAGATTATTATAGTGTATAGACTTTTCAGAATAAGATTATGGCAATTACAGTAAACGATATCAATAACGGAGTAATGATTAAGATAACAGGAGAAGTTGATCTCAGTATTTCTCCAGAAATTAAAGATAAAATTTTAGAACAAATTGATGCTAATCAAAAAGAGCATAATTTTAGCATATCTAAATCTGTATATGCTGATCTTTCTGAAGTAAGTTATATAGACTCTTCAGGCATAGCAAGTTTAATTCAGTCTCATCAGCAAGCTGCAAAGTCAGGTGTTAATTTCTATTTATTTAAAACTAGCCCCGGTGTATTAAAAGTGATTAAATTAGCTAGACTCGATAGTATTTTTAAACTTGTTGATACAATTCAAGAGTAATTTTTTTATTTACCAACCATTTTTTGCATTATTAGCATTTAACGTCATTTGATCAGAACCATCTGTACGTGCGGCATAAATTTTAAAACCACTATCACTAGCATTTCCTCCAGCAATACAAAAAATAAATTTTGGATCGGAAATATCTAATTGTTCCTTTCCACCAAATAAATTTGAATTAATAGTAGTATGATTAGCGGCGGCTGGATTACAAGAACTGCCTGAAGAAGTCGTATAATAAGTATTTAAAACATTACTTGCTTTATATTCTTCTTGCACCATATACATAGCTTGCATCGTATTTTGTGCATCTGTCTTTTGAGCTGCAGCAACATAACCTACATAAGAAACAATTCCAACTGCAGCTAAAATACCAATAATCGCTACAACAACAAGGAGTTCTATTAATGAGAACCCCTTGTTTGATAAAGAACGCGTAAACAATTATTATTTAAGGCTAATAACATCAACTAATGTAGATGTGCCTGTTGCCGAACATGCTGTTTCATAGCAAGTAGATATTTTTAAAGCATCACCACCATCAGCTGCAATTAAAGTACACCCAACATTAGCGTCATTTATAGTACAAGCATTTGTTGCTAGCACTGCTGAATTGTAAGGATTTTTAAATTTCTTTCCTTGAAAGTGATTATTAAAAGATGTCACTGCAGCACCTGATTTTCCAGCTCCTATGTTTGCGGTACATGTAGCATTTGCGGATGATCCATTTGTGCCTACTAAGCCCATTGTTGTACTAGCGCCAGTATCACATTTTGTTTTTTCTGCATTGATGAACTTCACTATTGTTGCATGTGAAGATTTTGCAGAATTAACTTTAGCAGATGCAGTATATCCTGAATAAGCAACAATACCAACTGCCGCTAATATTCCGATAATAGCAACAACTACTAATAACTCTATAAGGGAAAAACCCTTCTGTTTATTGTGAAATTTTTTCATTGCGTTCTCCTTAGTTTCTTAGGGGTACATATCATTTTTATATAATAAAAAAAAGATGTTTCATTTAACAAATTTCCTTATTTTTCTCTATTTTAACTACTAAATGAGAGGTCCTAAGGTCATAAAAGTCATATCATCTGATAATTGATCTGGATTAAATATTTTTTGTCCCATTAGTTTATCGGTGGTTTTTTGTGCGGAAGGGTCTAGACTTTTTTGAATTTGTTCTATCAAGCCTTCCTCCCCTATTTCTTTACCATCTACCATTGTTTCTGGAAAGCCATCTGTGTAGAAAAAAATTCTTCCTGTAGATAGGTTAATTTCTTCTTTTTTTAAATTTTGATCTACTGTATCAGTAATGCCAATTGGCACACTTGTAGCATTAAAAAGGTTAATTTGTTTTTGTTCAGAAATATAAATGGGAGGATTATGCCCAACATTATAAAATTCAACTTTTTTGTTAATTGTACTAAAACTTCCTATTATAGCTGTGATGAATAAACCTTCAAAATTTTTATTAATCCCATAATTAATTTTTTTTATAATTTCCTTTAAGTTTTTTGAATTCATTGACTCTTGTCGAAAGATGGATAGGGCATAAACCATAACAACAGATGCTTGCACCCCTTTGCCTGATACATCAGCTAAAATAAAAAAATAATTATTATTTTCTACTTCAAGAAAATCGTAGAAATCACCAGATAATCCTTTTGCGGCTTTGTTCATAACTCCCAAAGGAAAAGTGTTATCTGTTACTTTAGGTAATATATGATCTTGAAGTTTTCTTGCATCATCAAGATCACGAAGCATTTGCTTCCTCTGTGCTTTAATTTCGTCTAAGTACTTTTCTGAAGCTATAACATGGTTAGTCATCGACTCTGCAATACGACCAAATTCATCTTGTGGATTGTGAGTATTACCTAACATATCCTTATTTTTAATTGTAAATTTATTATGATTTTTATTGTAATCATTAATTGCTAGAATAATCATTTTAACAGGACGACTAATAATTAAATAATTAGCAAGAATGAGTATTGATAATAGAAATAAAAAAATACTTGAAATAATTACTATTATTGTGAAAATTTCTCCATTAGCAATTTTTGCAGGATATAAATGATCATAATACAAATTAAAAACCGTTTTATTTTTAAGATTCTTAACAACCTTTGTATTTTCTTTTTTTATAATAGAGCATTTAGGAACTGGCCAAGCTCCTAGAATTCTGTTTCCTACAGGTTCCTCAAATTCAGCACAAACAATGAACGGAATAGTTGATAGATATTTAAGCTCATTTCGTAATTGTTTTGCTAATTTTTCTCTATCATTATCTGCATTCAAAAACTGCCATCGCCACTGCTCTGCATATCGATTATCTGTATTGTCATTAATCGAAGATATTCTAAATACTACATCATCTGTAATAGAATTAATTCGATATTGATAATAAGAATAGGCAACAAATAAAGCTAGTGGCAATAGAAATGCCACTAGCAATATAGTGTATCTTACGAGAATATATTTCGTAAAAAAGCTCATTATAGCTTAGCTATTAAGCTATAAATCTTGATTTACATACCTAAAATTTTTTTTGTTGTATCTCTACTATCTACTGAAACGTCAACAATCTTAAATTCACCATTATTTTCTTTGGCATAAAAATCTACTAAGTGTGTATTACCTTCATCATCTACACCCTCTGTACATAAGAAAAAGTTCCCTTCATGAGGTACATACATTGGATGTGCAGAAGAAAAATACAGACCATTAAGTTTATCTGATTTTGTATCAATATAAATCATTTTGCCATCAACAGATATCTCTTCGATAAAGCTGTTCATTAGATCTTGAAGCTTTATCTTCATTTCTGCAGATACATCATCACTGTATGCTTGAGATAACGTTAAAAATATTGTTAAGAAAAAAATCCCTAAAATTTTAATCATAAAACATTCCTCCTATTAATATATAAGTATATAAAAGCACAAATAGGTTTTAATAACAAAATATTTCTTAAGACATTTCCACATTTGAAAAATTTGATTCTTGAATTAGATAGCAAAAGTTTTGATAAATCTATGATTTTGAAAAAAATGAACGTTTCTTTGGTTCTTGTTTTATAGAATCTTCACTGAATTGTTGTGATTCAGTTGCATTGATAATTTTTTTACTATCAAGCCCTTTAACTGGTTCATTCGATTTCATAACTTTTTTTAATTGAGCAACTTTATCAAGTGTTTTTTGATCAGTATTAGTACAATGTAGGTCTGAATAAACGTTCGCCCCTTCATCTACTGATATGGTTTTGTACCGCAGAGTACCTATAACAGTTGCAGTTTTTTTAATAGTAACTTTTCCATTAGTTTGAATGGCACCACTAACTGATCCATTGATTTCAATTTGATCACAAGTAACTGAACCAATAATTTCTGCAGATGAACCCACAAAAATTATTTTTGCGGAAACACTTGTTTCAACCTTGCCATATATTTCTATAGCATCAGTCTGAATATTTGATCCTTTAAAAGAAGTGCCACTTCCAATAACCATTTTATTTGGACTATCGCCAATATTTTTTTCTGTATTTAAAAATACCTGTTTTCCTTCATCAGAAAGACTTTTTGGTAATGTATCCAATTTTGTATTATCATTCATATTTTTTTTCTCCCCTACTATCAAAAATTCATGAAATCAATCAAATAAATTAGTTATATTGGCTACAAAGACCAATATGGACCATTTTTTTTAAAATATATTGTATAAACAATGAAAATACATATTAAAAACATGTGACAATAATAGAGTTAGAAAAAATTATGGAACAGCAGGTTGACACACTTTGGGTTCTTATTAGCGCCATCCTAGTTTTTATTATGCAAGCTGGTTTCATGTGCTTAGAGGCTGGATTATCAAGAAAAAAAAATAATATTAATGTAGCGTTAAAAAATATTGCAGATTTTGGTGTTTCTGTCAGTGTTTTTTGGGCAGTTGGATTTGGGATAATGTTTGGATCCTCATTTGGAGGAATATTTGGCACAGATGGCTTTTTCTTTGTTTCAGAAAACGCTCTCAATCAAAGCTTTTTTGTTTTTCAGGCTATGTTTGTTGCAACAGCTGCTTCAATTATATCTGGAGTAGTAGCGGAACGGCTAAAGTTTTTTGGATACTTGTATATAACTTTTTTCACAGCTTTGTTGATTTATCCAGTAGCAGGTCATTGGGCTTGGGCTGATTTAAATCGTGATCCTGCAATAGCATTAATAAACTCGATGGGATGGTTAGGAAAAATTGGATTTGTTGATTTTGCTGGCAGCACAATAGTCCACAGTGTAGGTGGATGGATAGCACTTAGTGCCGCTATAGTTATCGGTCCGCGTTTTGGACGTTTTAAAAAAGATAATAAGTTACAAAAATTTAATGGAAGCAATCTTCCTTTAGCAGCTCTTGGTACCTTAATCTTGTGGTTTGGTTGGTTTGGTTTTAATGGAGGGAGTAATGGCGCTCTAGATGATGCTGTCCCCCTAATTTTAGTAAATACATTTCTATCCGCTGCCGCCGGTCTTATTGCAAGCTTAGCATTTGGATATCTCATCTTAAAAAAAGTTGAATCACATTATATTATTAATGGTCCACTAGCTGGATTAGTTTCCATTACTGCTGCGTGTCATGCAGTTGATCAACTGAGTGCAATTGCTATAGGAGTTATTGGAGGTATTATTGCAAGTTATGGGAACAGCATTTTAGAAAAATTCAAAATTGATGATGTTGTAGGAGCTATACCTGTTCATCTGTTTGCCGGTATTTGGGGCACGTTAGCTGTAGCACTATTTGGTAATGCTGATTTGTTAGGAACAGATCTTACAATGGGAAATCAATTAAAGGTACAAATTATTGGAATATTATCTATAGGGGCATATAGTTTTTGTGGCTCCTATATTCTTCTTTTTTTAATTAATTTTTTTATACCATTAAGAGTAACACGTGTACAAGAAGAGCTTGGATTGAATATTGTTGAACATAATGCTTCAACAGATAATTTTGAGTTATTAAAAATTTTAAAAAAACAAATGGAAACGAAAGATTTATCTCTACGTGGCCCACAAGATCCTTTTACTGACGCAGGTCAAATAGGTTTTTATTATAATAGAATCATGCAAGAGTTAGAAGAAAGTAAAATTGAGCTCGATAAATGGCGGAAGCGTATTCTCAGTGAAATAAATTTAGCTGCAGAGGTGCAGCAAAGTCTTTTACCAACAGTCAGTTTAGATAAATATCCTATAGCAGGAATTAATATTCCATTAGGAGAAATATCTGGTGATTTTTTTGATTATATTCCCGTAAATAATAAACTGTATTTTACTCTCGGTGATGTGTCAGGAAAAGGGGTGAATGCTGGAATTGTCATGGCAAAAGCTTCCACGTTATTTAAGATTTTCTCTAAACAAGAGATGTCACCACAAGATATTTTATATGAAACAAATAATGAATTAGTAGAAACATCTGTTCAAGGCATGTTCATTACAATGATTGTAGGTGTATATGATGTAGAAACAAAGATGATTGAGTGGTCTAATGCTGGTCACCAACCACCTTTAGTACGTGATCAAAAAGGTCAGTTTATAGAATATACAGAAGCTGGTATTCCAGTTGGTGTTGTGAAACAAGATTCGGCTGAGATTTTTTCAACAACCTCTTTATTATTAAAAGATAAACGTTTATTTATTTTTACAGATGGAATTACGGAAGCAACAAACAACATAGGGGAAGAATTAGGGGTTAAAGGAATCAAAAATATTTTAGAAAAAAATAAAGGACTTTCAACAAAAAGAGAGGTAGAAAAAACAGTAACTACTATTCAGCAAATAACTGAAAAACTTAATGATGATTTAACTCTTCTTGTCATAGGATAAGAAATTCTGTTAATAATATTTTATGCTATTTTTTGAATTAGTTTTATATGTATTACTCGGTCTGGCAGTTGGTAGCTTCACCAATGTATGTATACACCGTATTCCTTTGCAACAAAGTATTGTCCTACCTCAATCTCACTGTCCCAATTGCAAAACACCTTTACCAAACTACTATAATATTCCCTTATTCTCTTATCTCTACTTACAAGGAAAATGCGCCTTTTGTAAAAAACAAATACAGCTAAGATATATTATTGTAGAATTATTAAGTGCGCTGTTGTTTTTATATTTTGGATGGACTTATGGATTAAGTATTAATTTAATTTATTTTTTTCTACTTATACCAACCTTTATTATTATCTTTTACATTGATCTTAAATATTTAATAATCCCTGATTCTCTTGTTTTACTCATTGGGCTTTTAGCTTTAGGCAAGTTATTTATACCCAACCTAGACCCAATGTTTACATCGTTATACCCATCCACACTAGGCGCTTTACTAGCTTGTAGTTTTATTGGGGGATTAATTATTTTTTATAAATATGTGCGTAAGATGGAAGGTATGGGGCTAGGTGATTTAAAATTGTTTATTGTTCTAGGTTTTTTATTTGGCATTCACGGCATTTTATTTATTTTAATTCTTTCCGCTCTTAGCGGTGCTATAATTGGAAGTTGCTTATTAATTCGGGGAGGAAAAAATTTTAAGACTCAACTCCCCTTTGGTCCCTATATTATTGGTGCAAGTTTCCTCTATATTTTGATAGGCCCACAGTTACTTAAGATAACTGAATTATTATTGTTGAATATTTTCCTTTAATATAAAATTGAAAAATATTAATAAAGTTAAAAGAAATAATTTTTATATGTTATGTATAGACAAGGCTTCTCCCTTATCGAACTTCTTGTTGTTGTTGCGATCATTGGTATTTTAGCTGCCGTGGGGATAATAGCGTATAGTGGGTATACGGGAGCTGCAAAAGTTGCACAAATTAAACAGAGCCACAAACAAATTTCTAGTTATATAGCATCTGAAATGATGAAATGCGAAATAGGTGGAGAAGTTGAAGCAGTAACTACCAATGAAATATTCAAATATAAAAACACAAATCTCTCATGTGCGAAAATTAGTCAATTTTATTCAAAAGGAGTTTTTGATAATATATCAAATTATATTCAACAAACTAAAAATTGGAAAAATGCATTTGGAATTGAAAAGTGCACAGGTGTTTGCGTTAATAAAGATGATGCATTTGAGTCCTTTGGAGGTGTTCCACCTTCAAGCTGGAACGGTAAAATGCATTGTTGGTGGCCAGGAAATGGTAGAGATAATCAACTAGGACAATGTGCCTCAAGATATGGAACTGGTGCGAATGACTACATCCAAACATCATTTGCAAAGGTTAATTAATTATGAAACGGAATGATTTTACTCTAATAGAACTCCTGGTCAGGGAAACACTATTGTTTTTTGGGAAACTGATAAACAGGGAAAAAAATATTATGTTATTTATGGAAATTTAGGTGATCACATAAACAAAGGTGAAAGATATATTGAAAAAAG
>MDSW01145310.1_pt1 | contig 11007 bp, 10 predicted proteins | sample 811171 | NCBI WGS metagenome assembly MDSW01 (sample SAMN05326641, study PRJNA326480) | marine metagenome | isolation source: seawater | place: Atlantic Ocean: North West | collected 2012 | reverse complement strand
TATCTTTTCAACTTAATTTTTTTTAATCAAAAAGTCGTTTTTAAACCAAATCTAATAGATCTTCCATCTTGACCATATGTTGCTGGTTTTTCATACCTTTCATTTGATAAATTTTTTATCGTTAAATAATAATTATTTTTGTTAATTTTTTTAGTTATCGCTAAATTAAAAATATCTGTACTTTTTTGCCATGAGTTTTTAGCACCATCCCAATCAATATATTTTCCTGTATATTTATAATCTAATATCATTTTAAAAGGTCCGTATTCTGAGTGATTTATTTTTTTCATGTATGTTGATCCATAATTTAGATCTGGACGTCTACTTTGACCTCGACCATCAGTCTTTCTACTTTTATTAAAGTTTGTAAAAATAGATAAACTTTGATCTTTTCCTTTATAAACTAATTCATTTTCTAAGCCTTCTTGATTTATGTCTATAAGTTCATTTTCATGCATGCTATATGCAGAATTTGATTCAATTTGATCAAATACTGTTGCTCTATAAGCAGTTGAACTAAAATATAGATTATTTGTGAAGTTATATTTAGCAAATAACTCATTAGTATAACTTTTTTCTGGATTTAAATTAGTATTTCCACCAATTCCCCAATTATCTGTGCCATACAATTCATATAAAGTTGGGTTCCTTAATCCTGTAGATCTAGTAGCACCAATTTGAAAATTATTTATAAATTTTGTCAAATTTATTTTATAAGTTTCATTACGTCCTGTTGTTTTATGGTCATCTGTTCTGCCATAAAAAGAAAAAATTAAATTCTCATTAAATTTATATCCAAAATTTCCAAAAATTCCCAAATCTTTGACGTGACCTTTTGTTGAAGCTTCATAACTTCCTCTATTTTCAAAATTTCCCCAATCATATTTGTATTCACCACCAAACCCAAAAGAAATTTTTCTAAAATAATTAATTTTTCTCTCAGTTTTTAAAACAAATGACTCGCTATAATATTCGTCTAAATAGCCTGAATTTTCGTACTGACGGTCATATTTATGATAATGTATAACATAAGTGTCTTCAAATTTTTTTGATTTACGATCAAGGGCAGTTTGTATCGTATACATTTTATTATCCGAAACATATCCTTCTTCATCAGTTGCAGAACCATCGTAATCGGATGCTGTTTGTCTACCGTAAAAAGTATTTCTTAACTTTAAATTATCATTAATCCATTTTACTGAATTAAAGTTAAACTGATAGTTTTCTGTACCATCATATTCATTTCCATCTGCAATAGCACTATTTGTTTCGATAACGTTTGATGCTCCCTTAAAATTTAAATGCCAATTGTTATCTGTTATCACTGTGTAATTTCCATTTATAGAATAGTTTTGAGGTGTAAATCCAATGACTGAGTAGTTATTTTCATAATCAACAGCTGTGATAAAATTTATTGCGCCTGCAATAGCACTAGGTCCAAAATGAGCACCGCTTGAACCTTTGTAAATTTCAATTTGTTGTATTGTTTGAATAAAATCTTGTCCAAAATCGTGCAGCCCATCCGTAACGGACTGGTCATTAATTGCTATACCATTAATTAATACCAAAGTATGATTTGACTCTGAACCTCTTGTAAAAATAGAAGTAGATTGACCTCTTCCACCACTCTGAAAAACGTCAAGACCAGAAATTAATTTGAGTACGTCGTTAGTGTCTACAGCACCTGAATCAATTATATCTTGCTTAGAAATGACAGTTTTATTTATTCCAATTTCTGAATAAACAGAACTATTTGGAGTTTTCATTACCGTTATGCACGGTATACCTTTATCATTTTTCCAGTCACATTCTTTTAAGTTTTGAGCACTAACATTAGTAAAGTAAAAAGTAAAAAATATTAAAAAATATCTCAACAGCATATAACCTCTTTTTGTCGCAAAATTAATTGCGTATTTATTTAATGCCGTTGCTAATTAAAATTGTAGAATTAGACTTTCCCTGGCCATCATTCAACAGCGGACTATACTGGGTGGCGCTCCGACTTTACGGTTCCAGGTAGAGCCAATGAATTTCACACTGATTCCCCACCAAACTTCAGTACATTTTTTTTATATATATATAAAAATAATATTCAAGTATTATTTAATAAATTCTACAGGTAAATTTAATTAATAATTATGAAATTTTCCAATTTTAATAAGGGTATATTGTCATCTAGCATTGGATCTTTGTGGTGGGGTGTATTTGGAACCTTTTACTTTCAATATATATCTTTTATTGGAACTTTGGAAATAGTTGTTCATAGAAGCATTTGGACTACTTTTATTCTATTGTTAACTACAATTTTTTTTAAAAAATGGAATTTATTAAAAGAAATTTTTCTAAATAAAAAAAAAGTTTTTATCTTATTAATTACAAGTTTTTTAATTTTTGCTAATTGGTCTATATGGATATACGCAGTATCTACTAATAGAATTATTGATGCTAGTTTTGGTTATTTTATATTTCCGATACTAAGTGTACTATTTGGCTTTATATTCTTTAAAGAAAAATTAAATAAAAAAAGAATTATTTCAATTATATTAGTTATTATTTCAACATTTTACCTTTTAATAAATTTAGAAAGCTTACCATGGGTTGGACTTTCCGTTGCTTTTTTATGGAGTATCTACAATTTACTAAGAAAAAAAATTAACGTTGAAACAGATATGGGTTTATTAATAGAAAGTTTATTCATTTTGCCAATTGCTCTTGTAATATTTTATTTTATTTTTAAAAATAATTTAAATGATTTTTCTTTATCAGATCCTTCTTTATTATTTTTGATTATTTTAGCTGGGCCTATGACTGTGATTCCTCTTTTTTTATATATAAAAGGAGTTGAATTTTCAGGCTTAGGTCCCTCAGGTATGATCTTTTTTATTACTCCAACAGGCCAATTTTTACTGGGTTTTTTTTATTATAATGAGAGTTTTCCATTAGATAAGTTCTTAAGTTTCATTTTAATTTGGATTGCTGTATCAGTTTATCTGAAGGATCTTTATGAAAATAATTAAATTAGTATTAATTTTTTATTTTTTATTTCAATCTATCGCTATCGCTAATGATGATAATTTTACTGAATGGCTTATTAAATTTAAAGAAAGAGCTTTAAATGAAGGTATATCTACTGAAACAGTTAACTTAGTAATGAATGAAGCTAAATTTTTACCTAAAGTTATTGAATATGATAGATACCAACCAGAATTTTACGAAGACACATCAACTTATATTAACAAAAGAGTAACAAAGTCTAAAATTGAAAAAGGTTTAAATTTATATAAAAAAAGAAAACAAACTATCGATACTGTTGAAAAAGAATTTTCTGTAGAGAAAGAGTTGTTAATAGCTTTAATGGGTATTGAAACAAATTATGGTAAATACCTCGGAAAAATGGATATTATTTCATCACTAGCAACACTAAGTTTTGATCAAAGAAGAAGTGAATTTTTTACAAAGGAATTGATTATTTTATTAAATTTAATTGATAAAGAGATAATTAATCCATCAATCTTATTTGGTTCTTGGGCAGGGGCCTTTGGAAATTTCCAATTTATGCCAAGAACTATAAAAAATTATGCGATTGATTATGATTCAAACTCAATAATAGATTTAAAAAATATTGAAGATTCTTTTGCATCTGCTGCAAATTATATTAATAAAATTGGCTGGAAAAAAAATCGCCCTTGTTTTTTTGAAATTGAATTAAATGAAAATATTCCAAATGATTATCTAAATAAATCAGCTAAAAGTATTAAAAATAAAAAAAAATTTTCTTTTTATAGTAAATACATTATCAACCATGAAAGTTTAAATGTAAATAAAAATACATATGTTGCAATAGTAACTCCAGATAGCGATATAATACCTGACTCGAATTTATTATCACCAGCCTATGTTGTTTTTGAAAATTATGAAAAAGTCCTAAAATGGAATAGATCTCTAAGATTTGCCTTGGCTGTCTGTACTTTAAAAAATAAACTAAAAAATGAATTATAAAATTTTATTATTTATTATATTAATATTTTTATCATCATGTACAAATGTAAATTATTCAAAAAAAGAATCTAAATCTATTATAGGTAAAAAATTTTCTAATAAAGGTTTTTCTTTAATTTATAATAATGATTTAGTAAAAAATAAAATTATTAAGAGTAAAATTGATGACAGAAGTCTAGTTTTGTTCCAAAAAGATTTAATAAAGGATTCGAATGTTAAAATTACCAATTTAATTAATTCAAAATATACTATTGCTACTGTTGGTTCAAATGTCGACTACCCATCTTTTTATAATTCTGTTATATCATTAAGAATTGCTGAAGAACTTGAAATTGATATTCTGGAACCTTATATTGAAATAAAACTAATAAATACTAGTGAAACCTTTATAGCTAAAAAATCTAAAACTTTTGATGAAGAAAAACAAGTCGCTAATAAAGCACCAGTAGATTCAATTAGTATTAATGATTTAAATAAAAATTCAAAAAAGAATAAAATAACAAAAAAAGATAAATTTAGTTATTCAATTAAAATAGCTGATTTTTATTTTATTGAAAACGCTAAAGTTATGCTAGATAAAGTGAAAAAGGAATCTAAAAAAAATGTACCAAAAATTAAAAAAATATCTAAAAATCAATATAGAGTTTTTTTAGGTCCATTTGATAACTTAAATTCTTTAAAAATTGCATTTAATGATATAAATACGCTTAATTTTGAAAATATAGAGTTTATTAAAAATGATAAAAAAAATTAAAAATTATTTAATTAATATAATATTTATTTTTTTATATTTTTTGCCAGCTAATAGCGCAAAATTTGATATTGATGCTACTACAGTAATTTTACAAGATTATTTATCTGGGGAAATACTCTTCGAAAAAGATCCTGATAGATCTATTTATCCTGCGTCTATGACGAAAATTATGACTAGTATTATAACTTTCGATCTAATTAAAAAAGGCGATCTAAGCTTAGATGATAAATTTATAATTTCTGAAAATGCATGGAGACTTTCACAGTCAGGATACTCATCTATGTTTATAATGGTTAATGATGAGGTTTCTGTCGAAGACTTGTTAAAAGGTATAATAGTAGCGTCCGGGAATGATGCTTGTGTAGCATTAGCCGAAGGTATTGCTGGTTCCGAAGAAGAATTTGCATTGTTAATGACTTCAAAAGCAAATGAAATTGGAATGACTAATACAAATTTTACTAATGCATCTGGTATTAATGACCCTGATAATTATTCAACTGTTAGAGATATTTTAATAATGTCTAATTACTTAATAAAAAATTATCCTGAATTTTATAAAATGTTTAAAGAAAAAGAATTTACTTGGAATAGAACAGGTGGTGATCCAATCACACAAGGCAATAGAAATCCTTTACTTTATAAAAATTTAGGAGCAGACGGCATAAAAACTGGATATCTAGCTGTAGAAAAATATTCATTAGCATCATCTATATTAAAAAATAATAGAAGGCTAATTGCTGTAGCCAGCGGATTTAAAACAAAAAACTCGAGATCTAAAGAATCTGCTAAATTACTAATCTGGGGAATTACCAATACAGATGTTATTCAAATTTCAAAAAAAAGTGAAAGTATCGCAGAATTAGATGTTTGGCTTGGAAATAAAAAGAATATTAAAGCATATACAAATAAAGATATTTACAAAACAATTCCAAAAGCTAGAAAAAAATATCTAAAAGTAAAAATTGATTATGATGGTCCCATAAAGGCACCAATTACAAAAAATCAAATACTTGGAAAATTGAAAATTTATTATAAAGATGAAATTTTAGATGAACATGATTTATTAGCATTTGAAGAAGTTAAAAAATTAAATATTTTATCAAGATTAATTAGATCTATAAATTATTTAATCTGGGGCGATGTATAAAAAACCAATAATTGTCTTTGAAGGTATTGAAGGTTCTGGAAAATCTCTACATATTAGAAATGTTTGTAATTATTTAAGAAAAAAAAAAATAAAATTTGTAAAATTTAGAGAACCCGGAGGAACAAAAAATTCTGAAAAAATTAGAAAATTGATACTCAATAATAAATCAAAATTTAACAAGGTCACTGATTTATTGCTTATTTTAGCTTCAAGAAATGAAAATATTGTTAATATAGTTAAAAATAACAAAGGAAAAAAGATAATTCTAGTTGATAGATTTATAGATTCCTCTTTGGCTTATCAGCACTACGGTATGGGAATTAGTTATAATTTAATCAATAAAATAAACAATTTTCTCTTAAAAAACATAATAGTAAATTTTACATTTTTGAATTTAGTTAATAACAAGAATTTAAAAAAAAGATTATCCAAAAGAAAAAATTTAAATAGATATGATAAATTTAACTTGAATTTCTATACTAAAGTACAAAAGGGATTTATTAAAATTTCTAAAAAAAATAAAAAAAAATATCTTTTAATTAATTCAAATACTGATATCTCAACAAATAAAAAAATAATAATAAAAAAAATAGATAGTCTAATTAAATGATAAATAAAAGTAATCTCCAAATGGATTTATATGGTCTGGATAAATTTTTTAACGAAATTGTTAATTTAATTAATAAAGATATACTTCCATCAAAAATTTTATTAAGTGGACCAAAAGGAGTTGGTAAATCAACTTTTGCTTATCATATAATTAATTACATATTTTCAAAAAATGAAACTAATTCGTATAATTTGTTAAATAAAAGAATTAATGATGAAAACAGATCATTTAAACTTATATTAAATAAATCTCATCCAAATTTTCACTTGATAGATTTAATTGATGAAAAAAAAAATATAGAAATTGAACAGATAAGAAATATGATCAACTATACAAATAAATCTAGTTTTAATAATCTACCTAAAATTATACTAATAGATAATATTGAATCATTAAATATCAATTCATCAAATGCTTTGTTAAAAATTATTGAAGAGCCAAATAAAAAGTGTTTTTTTTTTCTTATTTATAATTCAAATAGAAAAATAATTAGCACTTTAAAATCAAGATGTTTATTATACAAAATTAATTTATCCTACTATGAATCTATCGACATTACTAATAAAATAATTAATAATAATATTTTTCATCTTATAAATGAAGATCTGGTAAACCAATATTTTACTCCGGGTGATTTCTTAAGCCTTCTAAAATTTGCAAATTTAAATAAAATAAATTTAAAAGATTTTAATCTTAAAAGTTTTTTAATTTATTTAATTAAAAATAATTTTTATAAAAAAGATAAATTTATTAAATTAAATATATTTAACTTTATTGAGTCATATTTTTTAAAACTTTTTAGTAATTCTAATAATAAATCTTATATAATTAATGTTTATTCAAAATTTATACAAAAATACAATAACATGTATAAATTTAACTTGGATCCTGATAGTTATTTTTTGGAATTTAAATCTAAAATTTTAAATGAATAAAAATTTTTATATAACAACACCAATTTATTATCCCTCAGCAAAGCCTCATATGGGTCATGCTTATTCTAGTATTGTAGCTGATTTTTTTGCACGTTTTAAAAAAATTCAGGGTTTTGATGTTTTTTTTTTAACTGGAACTGATGAGCACGGTCAAAAAATTCAAAGAGCTGCTGAAAAAAAAAAAATGGATCCACAATCATTTTGTGACGAAATAAGTAAGACTTTTAAAGATCTATCCAAGTCTTTAAATCTTTCAAATACTGATTTTATACGAACAACCGAAGTTAGACATAAAAAATCTGTTAGTAATTTATGGAATATCTTAGAAAAAAAGGGTGAGATATATCTTTCCAAGTATTCAGGCTGGTATTCCGTTTCTGATGAAGCTTTTTATTCTGAAGACGAAGTTGTAGAAAATAATGGATCTAAAATTTCTAAAATTTCTGGGTCTCTAGTTGAATGGGTTGAAGAAGAGTCATATTTTTTCAAATTATCAAAATGGCAAAAACCTTTATTAGATTATTACAAAAAAAATCCAAATTTTATATTACCAGAGACTAGAAAAAATGAGGTTATAAGTTTTGTTAATAGTGGATTAAAAGATTTATCTGTTAGTAGAAAATCTTTTTCTTGGGGAATTAAAGTACCATCAAATGAAGATCATGTTATTTACGTATGGCTAGATGCACTTACAAACTACATAAGTGCTTTAAATTATCCGAATGATAAAGATGATCTGTATAAAAAATTTTGGCCTGCATCAGTTCATTTAATTGGTAAAGATATATTAAGATTTCATGCTGTATATTGGCCAGCATTTTTATTAGCTGCAAATATTTCATTGCCTGAGAGAATTTATGGTCATGGCTGGATATTATCTGGTGAAGAGAAGATGTCCAAATCTAAAGGTAATATTTTAGACCCATTAGAAATAATAGATAAATATGGACTTGATCCACTAAGATACTATTTAATAAAAGAAGTTTCCTTTGGAAACGACGGAAGTATTTCAAAAGAAAAATTAGAGTCATGCATAAATAGTGATTTAGCAAATAACTATGGTAATCTTTGTCAAAGAGTTATTTCTTTCAATGAAAAGAATTTAAATTTAGAAATTCCTGAAAATTATAATTTTGAAAATGAAGATATTATTTTGCTTAATAATTTTACAAAAAATTTTGATAATTTAATTAATTCTGTTAATATGCAAAATATAAATAGTTATGTGAATTTTATTCTGGAACAACTATTTGCTGCAAATAAATATTTTAACGATCAAGAACCGTGGAAAAAAAAATCAGATCAAAAAAGATTAAATACAATAATTTATGTAGCATTAGAGTTAATAAGAAAAATTTCTATAATGTTATATCCGATAATTCCCGAAAGTTCATTAAAAGTTCTGAATATCTTTAACATCTCTGAAAAGCAAATAAATATAAATTCTATTGTAGAACATGAAATTTTAAAACCTAAAGTTAAAATTAATAAAATTGATATTTTATTTAAAAAAATAGAAAATAATGATTGATTCACATTGTCATTTAGATCACGACCCTATAAAAAATAATTTAGACGAAATTATAATGAGATCTAAAGATATTGGAGTTGAAAAACTTCTAACAATTTGTACTACCAATACATCATTCGTCAATATTTTGAAAATTGTTAATCAATATGAAAATGTTTATGGTACATTTGGTATACATCCTCATGAAACGAATAAAAATAATGTAAAAATAGATGATATTATTTCTAACGTTTCTCAAAATAAAAAAATTATTGGGGTAGGGGAATCTGGTTTAGATTTTTATTATAATAATAGTGATAAAAATTCTCAATTATTGAGTTTTAAAAATCATATAGAAGCTTCTATTCAATTAAAAATTCCCATAATTGTTCATTCAAGAAATGCTGAAAAGGAAACTTTTGATATTTTAAATCAATATAAAAATGAAAAAATAAAAATTTTAATGCATTGTTTTACTGGTTCATCGGAATTTGCAAAAAAATTATTGAATTTAAATACTTTTTTTTCAGCAAGTGGTATAATAACTTTTAATAATAGCATAAATCTACAAAATACATTTAAAGAGATACCTATGGAAAAGCTTCTTATTGAAACAGACGCACCTTTTTTAGCTCCCGTACCTATGAGAGGTAAAAAAAATGAACCATCATTTATTAAATACACTGCCAATAAATTAGCTGAATTGAAAAATTCTAGTTTTCAAAAAATTGATGAAATAACGACAAATAATTTTAATTCTCTTTTTTTTAATTAATGTCATTAAAATTTAAATTACTTGGGTGTGGAAGTTCTATGGGTGTACCAAGAGCTGATGGATATTGGGGTAATTGTAACCCCAAACAAAAGAAAAATTACCGGACAAGATGTTCAGCTTTAATATCCTCAAAAAATCAAAATATTTTAATCGATACAAGTCCAGACTTAAGATTTCAACTATTAAATAATAAAATTACAAACATAAATAAAGTCTTATTTAGTCATATGCACGCTGATCAAACTCATGGAATAAATGATTTAAGAATTTTTTTTCTTAAACAAAAGAAAAAAATCGATATATATGCTGATAAACCAACATCAAAACATTTGACTGAAAATTTTTCATATTGTTTTAAAGATAAAAAGTTTTATCCATCTATATTGAAATTAAATAAAATTAAAAAAAAACTATTTTTTAATGACAAAAATAATAAAATTGAAATTAAATGTATTCCTGTGAAACACGGACCAATTGAATGCTTATCCTTTATCTTAAATAATAAATTAGCTTACGCGAGCGATGTTAATTATATTTATAAAAAAGATTTAAATAAATTTAAAAAACTAAAATATTTTGTAGTTGACTGCCTTAGATTTTCTAAACATCCAGCACATTTTAATTATGATGATGTTTTAAATCTTATAAGAATTGTTAAACCAAAAAAAACTATACTTACTAATTTGCATTCTGATTTAGATTATAATTATTTATTGAAAATTTTACCTAACAATGTAATACCAGCTTATGATGGTTTAACATTAAGCATTTAATATGAAAAAAAATAGTATTGTAATCACTGGTGGGGCAGGTTTTGTTGGTACAAATCTTATAAAATTACTTTTACAAAAAACTAAATATAAAATAATTAGTATTGATAATTACTCTTCAGGAATAAAAAAGAATCATATTAAGCATTCAAGGGTTAAATATTTAAAATCTGATACAAAAAATATTTCGCAGGTTTTAAAAAATCCTAAAATAATAAATTCTATATTCCATTTTGGTGAGTTTGCTAGGATTTACCAAAGTTTTTTAAAAATGAATGAATGTATTAGTTCAAATTCAATTGGTACAAATGCAGTTTTTAATTATTGTTTAAAGAATAATATTAAACTTATTTATTCGGCTACATCAGCATCTTTAGGGAACAACGGTAATGATAAAAATCTGTCTCCATACGCTTTCACAAAAGCTAAAAATTTAGAATTGTTGGAAAATCTAAAGAAGTGGTTTAATTTTAGGTATGAAGTAATTTATTTCTATAATGTATATGG
>MDSW01065723.1_pt1 | contig 11007 bp, 7 predicted proteins | sample 811171 | NCBI WGS metagenome assembly MDSW01 (sample SAMN05326641, study PRJNA326480) | marine metagenome | isolation source: seawater | place: Atlantic Ocean: North West | collected 2012 | reverse complement strand
GTCCTGTGCAAAGAGTCTCCTCACATCTTCTATCATGCACATTGTTTTTCCACCACCTGTGGGTACAATGATCTGACCCTTATTGTGAGTCTGCATTGCATTTAATCCGTCTAACTGATGTGGTCTGAGTTGCATAGTATTATCTTATATGCAACTATTATAACATAAAAAAGACCCCAGAGGGGTCGTGTGTGACGCTTTCGCTACTGTCTCTTAAAGAATATATTATCTGCCTTACAATCCATACAAAGGTATGTATAAGTTTAAAGATTTCTAGGTAAAACAATCCTTCCAAGTAGAACCATTATAAACCTGTAATCTATTCACACTTGTATTGTACACCATTGCCCCTGCTGTGACTCCAACTAAATTACCTCTCTCTGCTGTAGTAACCTTTGGAGGATACATATACATTCTATTTGATTGTGAAGAAGTGAGTACCACATCATCATGTGATCTACCAGCTAATCTAAAATCAACAGCAGCAGTAGATGATGTTGTTCCAACTCCGACCCCTCCAAAAATTGCAGAACCATGTCTTACATCTAAATCGTTAATTGTGCTACTACCAAAAGTTCTATCTGTTCCAATCGCTACATTATTGTTGCGATCAACATTTAATCCAAATTTTCTATTTTCAAATGTAGTATGTCCATAATCTTCTCCAACTGTGAGTGATGCACCTATTGATACATTTTCCATCAATGTTGTTAGACCTACAACTTTCAATCCATTATTAATATCAAGGTTCTGAACAAGTGAGTGTCCTGTAGTTACATTTAAGTTCAATCCTGATAAATCAGAGTCAACTAGATCATAACTACCATCAACAGTAATATTACCTGCTATAGTTGTATTTCCCTTAACTGTTAAGTTATTTCCTACGAAAGCATTACTTGTGACTGTGCTAGTTCCAACCACATGAAGTGTATTTACTGGAACTGTAACTCCCAAACCTAGAGTTCCATCATAGGTAAGAGTCATCAACTGACTTGTATTCTTACCTCTTAACCAATTAAATTGTCCAGTTCCAATACCAGCAGAACCAACATGAAGATAATTGTTAACACTACCTATTGAATAATTAATAATATCTAATGAATTTGAATCACTGTTTGGATATGCACCTGCCTCATTACCAAATTTAATAGCACCAGCAGTTCCTTGCTGATCTATTCCCCTACTTAAAGTTAATATACTCTCGTTTGTATCACTAGATATTTGTATTGATGATATACCCGCCTTTTTCACATGAATATTTGCCTGTGGTGCTGTAGTACCTACACCAATCGGGTCTGTAGGTGCAATCAATAATCCAGTTACAGTTAGTATTCCTATCTGTCCATTATCTGAAGTAAATGAACCAAAACTTAAATCTAGTCCATCCACTAAATCTCTTGCTGTTGAAGCAAAACCGACAACATTACCAACAACATCACCAACAACATCACCTTTAAACTGTGATGCTGTTAATATTCCAGAGAACTCATACCCTGCCTGTAAATATGCATTTGATACGATACCAGATTTAATATTACTTGCGTTAAGTGCTGTTATATCAGAACCTTCTCCTTTCAATATCCCTGCTGTGATGATGCCAGTTACCACCATGTTACCAGAGGAGTTAATACCGACTCCATTTTGGAAGTTTGTTAGATCAGAATTACCACCAATTTGAAGAGTAAAACTAGGATTTGTGGTAGCTATACCTACGAAACCCTCGTTGTATATGCTTGTGTAACCTAGACCAGGATCATAATCTTTCCACTGTGAAGTTGGAATATTTAATAATAAACCACCATCACCCCTAAATGATGTTGCACTTATTATTCCACTAGATGCGTATGCTGTTATTGCAGCACCTACGTGTACATTATTACTAAATGTTGATACTCCTACAGATTCTAGTCCACCTGATATATAACCACCTATCGCTGTTACTACCCCTACTGACTTTATATTTCCTCTCACATCAAGAGTCTCTGTTGGAACTGTAGTCCCCAAGCCCACGTTGCCGACACTATTAACAAGTAGATTGTCCTCATCTACTTGTACACCGCTTCTTAAATTAAATGACTTTCTTATATTTGCCATCTATAGATACATTTTTAGTTATTTATCATAATTACGTTATGATGTTTTAATAAAGAATCCTAAAGCACCACCATTCAAATCTATACTATACTCTTTTGGGAATTTGATTTCTGAATAATCAAATCTTTTTAGTTCTTTACCATTTACTTTAGGTTTTCCATCAAAACATATTAAAAAACATCTAGAGTAAACTGGTTCAGGTTTATCATATATGCTTTTCAAATCTAGTATAGTTTCATCAGGTTCTATCAGTCTGCCTTCCCAGTTGTCTCCATTTATATTATTAAAACCGATAAGATAAAAATCTTCAGAAGATTTAAATATCACATCATCATCTTTATAATCTCGAATATCATAAAAATTTCCCTCACTCATGTCAATATGATCTGTCTTAAACATCTTACCGATTCGACCAACTCCTTTAATACCATATAGGAATATAGATTGAAACGTATCAAAGTCTTCAGCTAGCACATACCCTTTGTCTCCAATATTAATACATAATCCAAACTCTCCACAATTTCTAAATCTTCTTTTACAGGTAGGTGTTTTCATAATTCAATTTGGTTAAGGTCAGAGGTAGAGTCAGATGATGTAGACACTAATTTATCTACAAAATCATCTAGATTAACTGAGGAAAAATCCTCCTCGTAATATGCATCTTGATGCTCAGGTATAGTTGGTTCTTGAGACAACTCATTAACAATACTTATCAATCCTTGATTTCTTATACTATCTATTAAAGCACCTGTGCTAGTAAAATCTAGATTCCAATATGATATATTATACGCTTTATATTCATCAATTGGTTTATCTGAGGCACTCAAACAAAATTTTATTACCATTGATTGATTTTTTATATCATTTGAAATCACTTTGAATAATATATTTGGGTAATTCATGTTGGATTTGTTGACGTTACGATTCTTCCTGTAATTGAACCTCCACCCGTCACTGAAGGTGCTGATCCTTGATTAGTTATAATAGCAAAACCATTGTTACCTCCAATTCCACCATTTGCACTTTGTTGACTACCATCAACTGAGTAAACACCGCCATTATCTGCCTTTGTCGCAGTATTGTTCACAGGACTACTATTTCCACCAGTACCTGCTTCAGATCCACCTGCACCACCTGGTGACTGTCCATTTAAACTACCTGCTGCACCACCAGATCCAGCACTTCCACCACCCACTGCTAATGGTGTTTGCACACCGCCACCAGCACCTGCTGGTAAACCTGCACCACCACCGCCACCTCCACCAGAGGATCCATTTGTGACTGCACCACTCTTCTTACCACCACCAGTAGTTCTAGTGTTTCCACCTCCGCCACCGCCACCTCCGTAACCTGACTGAATTACACCCAAGTTATTGATTGTACATGGATATTGAATGCCTAAAGCACTGCTACCTGTCTGCCCATCTGTGCCTGGTGTTTCATTTGCACTACCTCCAGTTCCACCATCGCCACCAGAACCATACAATTTACCAGATGTGCCGATCTCGATTTCTAATGATGTGCCTGTATCCCAATTTCCTGTCCTTAATGCACAGTGAGTCTGAGTTCCTTTTACAGAACTAATTGTCGCATTTAAATTAATAATGACTCTATCGTCTATGGTATTAGGAGGTTTTGTTTTTCCAGTTTTTGTTGATCCAACCACATGAACATTTCCGTTATTCCATCTATCCTTTGCATTCTGTCTTGAAGTGTTGTTGACTGATGTTGAATATAGATCAACCACTTGATTGAGTCTTTTGCTGTAAAAATCACTAAACTTAATTTGTCCAGTTTGAGGAACCCCTATGTCTAGAGGTAAATTAGTTAGAGTTCCCACACTCTCCGAAAGACGATATTCTCCAATGCCACCAGAGTTTGGTGTACCAAACTCAGCGATTATCTCACTGTATTTGATTTGTCCAGATGCTTGTAAAGCCATTAACCCTCCAGAGTTTTAACTCGTGCTTCTAGTTCTTTGATTGCTTGAATCAGCACAGGAATTAGTCTTTCGTATCTAACTGCCTTTGTCCCATCTTCCCTTGTGGTTGTGATACCTGGTAATCCAAGTGCCTCAACTTCTTGTGCAATTACACCAGTATCATCATTAATTGATTCATTATATGACCCAGATTTCCAAGTAAATGTATTTCCACTTAATGAATTAACCTTATCTAATGCGTTTGGTATTACAGTGATATTTTCTTTTAGATTTCTATCAGAGGATGAGAATGCAATTAGATCACCTGTAAATGTACCACTTCCACCACACACTAAGTTACCAGAGATATCCACATTATCGTTGATATCAATAGTTCCACCAGCAGAATCAATTATTAAATTACCTGTACCTGTCTTAGTATCAATGGTGTTATCATTAGTAACTCCAATTTGTATATTACCAAAAGTACCACCAGATGATACGATAGCACCACCTCCACCTATAGTCTGTAAGTTACCACCAAGAACAATATCATTTGCAATAGTAACAACACCAACAACACTTACACCACCACCAACAAATAAATCACTTGAAGTTGTTACAACTCCAACAAATGTAGACGGTCCTGTGACATTAAGTCCACCAGTAACGTTAAGACCACCACCTACATTAAGGTTTTTCTCGATGCCGACACCACCTTCAGTGATAAGAGATCCTGTATCCTTATCAATTGAGTCTGTTGTATTTGTAATCTCAACGACATTATTAATCTTAGTTAAACCATTGATAGTTGTTTTATCATTGATCTTAACTTCCTTATCAAAGTTAACTGGACCGTCAAATTCAGATAGAATTGTTTTGGACTTACCACCCTCAACGAGTATTCTCTCCTTAACGATCACTTCATCAAATACAACACTTAATCTAGCAGGGTCTTGACCTGTGATTGTTGGAACTGGTATATCAAATGTCTCCTCCTTACCAGTTGATGAGTTGATTAACTTGTTTCCAATATAGAAGTCTCCATCATTGTTCATACCAGTGTAAACAACGATACCAGCAGCAGTCTCTTGTGATTGTGCTAGGAACTCTTCCTCTCTTGATAATGTCTTTACTTGAACCTGTGGTAAACCAGTTGAATAGTTACCTGGACCATAACCAAGATATTCAAATGTATGACCTGATGCTCTGATGTATGAAGGTCTGTGGAACTGAATTGCTCTTGGTGTGATTTTTTTGATTAATGCTCCACCAGAATGGTTTTCTTTTAGTGTTCCTAACGCACCACGAATCACTGTAATTTCATTATTACCAGATCCAGATAGTGTGCTGCTTGTAACACGCATGATCTCACTATCAATCTGGAAGTATGATCCTAATTCAAATCTTTGAGTGGTTGAGATACCTGCATTTGGAACCGATACATGAATAGTAGTATCATTAGTGATATTTGAATCAAGAGTCATTCTCTCATTTCCAAAGAATGAAAGTCCTCTTGCTCCTAAGTTTTCACCCGTAATATCTGATGCTCTATCGTTAGCAGACATTCCATGTTTTAATAAGAAAGCACCTGATAACGCTGCGTCAGTCTTAGCGACAACAGTTGTGGTTGTTATACCTGTTACAACAAAGTCTCCTTTGCTGATATTTGATGAATCGTGAACTCTAAAACTATTACCATTTACAAATCCATGTGGTGAATTTGTCGTAAATGTTGTATTTCCAGTGACTGCATCATATGATGATGATGAAACTATTAATTCGTGTCCGATATTTAATAAGTATTCACCTACCTGAATGTCATCAGATGCAGTGATCGCTATCGCAACTTGATTCGCTGCTGGCACTCCAGATATTCTATAATATCCCCCTGTTGCAGTTGTAAGACCAGTGATTTGAACAGTGTTACCCAAAACTGTGGATATACCCACTGTGCTAGTTGTTACCTCAGCACCTGATCCACCAGTAAAAGTATTATCTAGGTCTAGTGTTTCTCCACCAGCATATCCTGATCCACCAGCAGTGATGTCTGCCTGAGTGACCTGATTACCCGATACAACTATGGTCGCTGTTGCACCATCCCACGTTGTGCCACCATTGTTGAAAAGTTTTACGTTATGATAAGTTCCATTTGTAAGACCAGATCCACCATTTGATATTGTACAAGTTACAATTCCACTCAAATTATGTTGTCTATCAAATGTAAGAGTTGCAGTTCCAGCGTTCAATGATGAGAATGAAGTTGTAACTCCTGTAATTGGTAAACCTATGTGTAAATCTTTCAGTATGCTATCAGCAGTTTCTCTTGTAACACTCTTCTTAAGGTCATTGGTAACGACACTACCAACTGGCGATCTTCTTGCGAAAGATTTTGATGCAGCTGGGTTGCTTTCAACGTTGTCACGATCTAATTGTGGATAAAGATCATCAACATTTTGACTATATTTGTCTGCTAGATATTCCTCTGTTATGTTATTATCAGCATTCAGAACATATAAGTGATAAACTCCATCAGATATGTCTTTTTCATATTCTTGAATTGTATCATTTCTATAAACATAGTAATTTGCCTGTAAATCATTTCTTTCAAATCTTGGTAAAGTGGTTGTTCTATTACTAGTATCGTTTGTAAAGAATCCAACACTATGAGTCACACCATCTACATCAGTGGTGGAGTATCTAAATGTTTTATCATCTGCAACTGAAGTGACTAAAAATGTACCATTATAACCTTGATTTACTGTAGCAGATGTATTCGTTGTGCTACTTACATTTTTGATTATTACCTGATCACCTACATCTAAATCGTGAGGTAATTCAGAGATTGCTGTAACAACATTAGATGCCTCTGTACATGTGCTGATAAATCTATGATTTCTCTTATAATCATAATCAGAGTTACTAATTGTTGTCAGTGTGAAATCAGCATTAGATCTAGCAGCTGTGGATCCAGACTCTTGAATAACGAATCCCTCTTCTGGATTTTTAGCATTATCAAATTCTTTCGGAACCACGACTCTAAATTTATAGAGTTTTTCATCAATACTTCTTGCATCCTCATTTCTTTTAAAGAATGAGACACTGGTTCTAGATCCAAAGGTTGAGACTCCACCTGTAACTAATGCGTTGTATATACCACTACCACCACCAGTGGTTCCATCACCATCAGTATGAATGTACCAATTACTATTTGTAGTATCAAACTGGATTGGTGAACCCACATCACCAGCATCCTTTTCAGATACTCTACTCAATATTTTTAGATTAGTGCCACCATATACTGTAATTGCAGTTCCATTTTCAGCGTTAGTTAATGATGATGCTAGTTTTATCGCTGTTGCATTAACTTTAATAACAAAATATGTTTGATGAGCGTTTATATTTTCTGGAAGATCTGCATCATCACTTATAATTTTAACTTTTTCACCTGTTAACAATCCATGATTTGTAAGAAAATTAAATTGTGAACTAAGAGTAATGTTAGCGACCTCTAATACCTTCTGTGAACTTGTTGTTCCGTAAACTGCACCGCTAGATGGATCTGTATCCACCATCAAAATATTAGCAGAGTAAGTTGTACCAGAATTGATAATATTCAACTTATCATTTAATTTAGCACCAACTCTATATCCTTGAATTATTACTGGAGGTTTTATATCTTTATCATTGAAACCAAAGAGATACAAGTGACTGGAGATTCCAACACTTATAGTCTTCGCCACATCTAGTGAAATCCAATCAACATCTTCCTCTGTAGATGTGATTGCTTTTGGTGTAATAATATTTGTGATAAATGCTTTATCATCCTTAGAAAATGCTTCTTTTTTAAATCCCTCAGAAGCAAGAGATAATTGTCCAAAGTTTGAGTTTGAGTTTGTAACACTATAGTCAGCACCAGCATTACATTCAAAGTGTCTAGCATATCCAATCGCAAACACTGATACTATCTGTAAGAAGGCATCATTACTTGCCTTTATGTGTACAGTTTCCCATCCCTCTCTATATCTGGCGTTAGAGTCTAGATGATATACTTGTGATGTATTAGTTGCCGAAGATCCGTTTGCAAGTGCAGATCCTGTAACCTTAGTTATACCTATACCTTCGTATATTCTAGATGACTTATTATAACTTACAAAAGCACGATCATCTTTCTGTAGTGATATTCCAGTAAACTGAGCAACCACCATTGATCTAAATCCAGTCGCCTTTTTACCATCAGCATGCATACCATTCATACCGAAAACTGATCTTAACGAACAGTTAAAGATATATGGTGATGCACCTGTGACTGTATCAGTCTCGATTGTAACTGTAGCAGCAGAGGAACTAGGCGAAGCAGGTAAATTAGTTCTAACGAATGGTAGTAAGTATGTAAACTCAGTTGTGCTTGTTACATTTTGAACTTTTGTTGATACATTGTAATCATCAACACCGACACCTTTAATTTTAATTGGTGTGCCAGCATTAAGACCATGAGGATTAGTTGTTGTTACTGTGATTATTGGACCTGGCGTAAATCCATCACCAGAAATTATGTTTGAGATATTGATTGGATCAGCAGCGAATGCACCAACAATCTCAAATTCTGGTCTTTGAGGAGAGAAACCAGTATCACTCGCTGGATAACGATCTGAACTTTCAATTATTCTGTCTGTGGAGTTGAATGCATTTGATAACTTAGCGTAATACATCGCTAAGTCACTGATAGTATATCCAGACGGGATATTCACACCATCAGCATACTCAAAACATGTAAGTTTATGGTGTGAAAATATAGGTCTTGATTGATTATTAGATGAAAAATCTGTAGAGTCAGTATATACTAAACCAGTGTCATCTCCATCAAATATGGAAAACTGCCAGAAGTAACAAGTACCAGTAACTCTGAATATCGCTGAATTACCTACGTTTATATCAGTAGGGTTTGGAACATACTTAGGTCTTATCTTTGTTTTTCTTAAATCTAATCCAACAAGTGATGTACCTCTTGGAATAATAACACCACCATTTATACTGTTGAATTTATGTAAAATATTATCTGCTTGTGTTAAATCAAATATTGAACTGGAAGTTAGAGAAAATTCAGTTGTAGCATTTGTTTCTGCACCACTTTGTGAGACTGCTTTCGCTGCAGTACCACTTGCTTTGATTGCATAACCAGGTCTATTATCAATTATATGCTCGCCAGGATATAGTAATATTGTTGTCTTTTCTACTGTATCATTATTGTTTCCCTTCAAGTAGGAGAATCTAGCAGCCTCTACGAGTGCTCTTTGAACAGTTTTAAAGGGAGTAGTAAGTGAATTACCCTGATTTTCAATCGCATCAGTTGAATCAAGGTCACTTGGGTTAACATAAAGAATACGCCCTTCAGTATTCTTTATAAAGTTCTCTAACTTATTAAGGGGCATTGTCTTATGATTGCCAATATATTATTCTATGATCTATTTAGTTAGTCAGGAATCAGTCTTTTGTAGTAGATATATCAGTATATTCAACAATTCTTGGATCTGCTGAATTATTAATTAACTGTAGAACATCCATAAACTGCTGAGTTGTATCACATTTCACTTTTCTCTTCTGTCCATCATCCATATACAACATGAATGTCTTTTTACAAACATCTATTGTTATGTTCTCTAAAAATTCGTCTGAATAACTCATTGAATAATTATAGTTGATTTTATTTAGATAGTCAAACGTTGTTGTCGTGAACGTAGTACCAAGTAACAGCCACTCGTTTCTTCCCATCAGTAACTCTTGTGCCTGTGTGTGGAAAGCACCAATTTGATGGAAATATTAAGGCATGTCCCATCGGAGGTTTGTATTCTTCATGTACAAATTTAGTTGAGCCACCTTCAAAATCTTCTGATAGGTACAATATTACTGAGATTTTTCTATGATATTCCTTTGAATTAGGTTGAGGTGATGCATCAGTATGCCATGTGTATTTCTGATTCTTTACATATTCAAGAACTTGTATCAACTCTCTATTTGATGTGGTCATGAATCCACCAGGAACAGGATATCCATCAAATGTAGGATGAATCTCCATCAATCTCTTACGATATTCAAGCAAAGCGTTGTTCATACCTTTGTGTATGATCTGAGCTGCCTTCTCATCATCAAGAAGATAACAACCAGAACTTGACCTAATATCAGAATCTACTCTGGGTTCACCAGTTTCACCATCAACAAACCCTACTGAACTGACTATAAATTCTTTTTTATCTAACTCTTCATTAACCAATAAAACTTCATCAGGTGTAAGCACCTGAACGACTTGTATCAATTCATTCATTCATCAATTTAATTAAGTTTTCATTATGTATGCTAGGGCATAGTATGGTGGTCTGTTTTCGTGAGATCCACCGCCACCAGCGTTTTGGATACTGATTCCAGTAGTTGCATTGTAGAGTTCAAATTCCTGAGCAGGATAACCACCAGGACCTCCATAACCAATACTCTGCGAACCATTACCATCAAATAGATGGTGTCCATCAACTGTCGTGTCGTGATCGTGACCTGGATCTGATATACCGTGATTGTGTGCGGGTATTTGTGACGTTGAAAGAGTTACGCTAGAGGAACCACCAGTGTTACCAACTGAGTATCCACTACCAGCACCAACAACGAACCTATCTCTCAGATCAGGTGTGCTGTTCGATCCGTTACAAATAACCCAACCAGATGGGATAGATCCTGTGCTTCCAGACCAGATAACAATAACTCCTGATGGAAGTGATGCATCTGTACCTGCAGCACCTTGAGCACCATTACTACCATTTGATCCATTATTACCTTGAGCACCAGTAGAACCAGTAGCACCTTGAGCACCAGTAGCACCAGTAGCACCTTGAGCACCTGTAGATCCATTTGATCCATTGTTACCTTGAGCACCAGCAGCTCCTTGAGCACCAGCAGCTCCTTGAGCACCTGTTGGTCCTGTTGCACCTTGAGAACCTGTTGAT
>MDSW01181887.1_pt1 | contig 11008 bp, 9 predicted proteins | sample 811171 | NCBI WGS metagenome assembly MDSW01 (sample SAMN05326641, study PRJNA326480) | marine metagenome | isolation source: seawater | place: Atlantic Ocean: North West | collected 2012 | reverse complement strand
TCACCATAAGTCGAAACCATTGCACCGAAGATCTTCTTCTTGATCTCGATGTTCTCGGTGGCTGCTTCGATCGCGAAGGAGGAATCCCCTGCACGCTCATGGTCCTGGCAATAGCTGATACGACCCTTGACTGCATCCGCCTCTTCCTGCGTCATCCGTTCCTTCTCGACATTTCGACGCAGAGTCTTCTCGTGATAGGCCTTGGCACGATCCAGTTGTTCCCGGGAGACATCCACCTGGCAGACTTCGATTCCCGCAGATGCACCCGTGATGGCGATACCACTTCCCATGGTGCCGGCACCGATGACGCTGATGACCTGTGTCATTTCAAATTCCTTGATTCAAGAAGCCAGTACCGAGACAGCTGATCAGCTGTCTTTCCAGTTCATCAGGTCCGGACCGGCATATTCAGCGAGCGGCCGGATGATCCGGTTGTTTGCGTGCTGCTCCATGATGTGGGCACACCAGCCCGTGATCCTGCTGGCCACGAAGATCGGTGTGTACTGAGGAACAGGAATACCCATCGCGAAATAGGTCATGCCGCATGGGAAATCGACATTTGGATGGATGTTCTTGTCACGGAGCATGATGCCCTGGACTTCATCACCCAGGTCGAACCAGCACTTCTTGGATGGATCGATCTCTTCGCAGTACTTGAGACCCCATTCCCTGAGAATGCCTGCACGATGATCGCCGTTCTTGTAGACGCGGTGACCGAAGCCCATGAGCTTCCGCTTCTCGTTGAAGGCTCGTGTCATCCACTCGTCAACCGAGATGGATCCGTCCTTTGTATCGGTCATGATGCACTCGAGCATTTCCATGGCGGCCTCGTTGGCGCCACCATGAAGGTTGCCCTTCAGAGCTCCAACTGCACCACAGACTGCTGAATGCATGTCTGAATTCGTAGAGGCAATGACCCGGCTCGTGAAAGTCGAGGCATTGAAATCATGTTCGGCATACAGAATGAGGGAGACATCCATCACCTTGGCGGCGATCTCGGATGGCTTTTCCCCGGTGATCAACCAGAGCAGATTGGCTGCATGGGAGAGTGATGGATCGGGCTTGACCCGATCACGGCCATCTCGTCCAGCCTGGCAGGCACCGATCAGAGTCGGGATCTTGGCCAGAAGTCGAATTGATTTGCGTGCTTCAGCCTCGGCTGAATTGTCCTCGGCCTCTGGATCCTCATGGGACAACATGGAGATGCCGGTTCGCAATATGGCCATCGGGTGAACATTTTGCTCTGAAGCAATGTTGCCAATGACATCAAGAATCTTCTCACACACGTCCCGTGATTCGTTGATCTGGGCAGTGAACGTGGAAAGCTCTTCCGGTGATGCCTTGTGTCCGACGAGGAGCAGATGGGCCACTTCCTCAAAGGTCGCATGAGCGGCCAGATCAGCGATCTCGAATCCACGGTAGATCAATTGCGTCTGGTTCACTGAGCATACGGAAGTCTCGCCGATGGTCTGACCGGCAAGGCCGCGGGTGTCTGGTGTCTTTGAGCTCGTCGCAGGCATGGAGGAATCTCTTCTCTTTTTTGATATCAAGTCGATGGGGCACACGAGATCCTCAAGAACCCGCATGATCGTGAGCACTGCATCGTAGCCGATGCCCGGCTTGATGTCGTCCGTGGTTCAGGACGGAAATGGCCATTCCTCGCCTGGTGTGTATCCAAGCAGGTCATAAAGTTCGGTTCTTGTCTGCATGGCATCGAGAAAACTCTCTGCACTGCCCTTTTCAGCCAGTTCCGTGAGGCCTTTCGTCACCGCAGCCATGGCGACACGCTGCATGGTGACTGGATACAGAACAAGGTCGTAACCCATGTCCGAGAATGTCCGGACATTGATCATCGGCGTTTTTCCAAACTCGGTCATGTTGGCCAACAGGAGACCCGGACAGGCATCCGCGAATGTCTTGAACTCTTCCTCGGTCCTGAGACCTTCAGGAAAGATCATGTCGGCGCCTGCTTCTCGATATTTCATGCCACGATCGATGGCGTCATCGAGACCGTTGACGGATGCGGCATCCGTCCTGGCGATGACGACGAACCCATCATCCGGACGACTCTCCGATGCGGCTCTGACCTTCTCGACCATGTGCTCGACTGGAACAAGTTGTTTTCCATCCAGATGTCCACATCGTTTGGGAAACACCTGGTCTTCGAGATGCAGCGCAGCAGCTCCGGCCCTCGCGTATTCCACGACCGTTCTGTGAACCATCTCGACTTCGCCGTAGCCGGTATCGGCATCCACCACGACAGGAAGGCCACTGGCCGTCGAGACTTCACGAATGTTCCTGCACATTTCAGTCAACGACAGGAGTCCGACATCCGGATACCCGGCACTGTTGGCTGATGCGCCGCCGGAAATGTAGACCGCGTTGAAACCCGCTCTGGCAACGGCTCTGGCAACCAATGCGTTGAAGGCACCGGGGCACATGACGGTTCCGGATGCCATGGCTCGTCGTAGGCGTACGCCGGGATGGTCCTGTGTGCTCATATCGGACACCATCCTATCACTCACGGAACCACCGCTTTCCCCGGGACCCCACTGAAGATGGGACATGAGCGTGCCGATGGGCTTTCCATGGATGTGCTCTACAGGTTTCCAACTCCTCGACAGGCCCCAGGCGAGTCATCGGACCGGAAAGGTCCGGGAAGATGGCGTCACACCAGAGTGCTGATGCTCATGGTTGCCGGTGCCTTCCTGGCCGGACTGGCGTTCAAGGCGGTTTCGGACGCCCGGAAGGACGAGATTCCCACGGCATCGGTCCTCGATATCCGATCACTCGTCATCAAGACCGCCCTCCATCGTCCATTGGATACATCCCAACCGAGCGGTGGCGTCCTGGGTCCATGGTGGATCCATGCGACGACCTCGGACAACTGGGACCTGCATGGACTCTGTCTTGAAGGCAGTGATGCTCATGTCGCAGCCAGCAAGGCCCGGATCATCGTCAATGCCGAAGATGACAGTCTCTGTTTCCAGTTGGAAGATGCCGTCATCGTGACACTTCCGGACTCGGATCATGAAGGCACCATTGAAAGACATGATTCCATCATGCTCGGACCGGTTCCCATGTCGATCGATGTTCTTTCGGAAGCGGATGCCATCGAGGCTGTTCAATCCTGAACAGCCTCACTGTTCGTATTCGAAATCAGTCGTGGTATAGACCAGCGTGCCTGCCATTCATGGGTGAGCATGATCACATCGACATCACCGTCCTCCTGATTGCTGTCGATCAGAAGAACAGCCGCATCCAGATCCCGACTCTCCAATGCGTCCCGAACGGCTGGATGAACCGGCTCACGACCTTCTTCAGGACGCGGTGGCATCACGCTCCGAATCGCGATTTCCGCCTCGACGTCGATCCGTTGAGACCAGCCTGCTCTTGAAAGCTGTTTTCTGAAGGCGTTGATCGTGCTGGAGATCGACGGTTGATCGCGCTGGAGATGATCGATGATCAGGAGGCATTGTCCTGGTCTTGAGGATGCTGGAGAAGGAACCTCCGCAAATTCCGCGATCGCAGTGTTGCTGACAGAGTCTCCCAGATCATTGCTTGAGCTGGATGTCATGAAGAACTGTCCAAGAAGCGTCAAGATCCCAATACCCAGAACGAAACTGGCTGCAGCTGCAATCCAGGTCGATCGATTGGGATTTGATCTGTTGCTGGCCAGTTGTGTGGATGGTGGAGGTGGTGATGCGGGAGGCACCGGGGTGTGACGACGAACCGGTGCGGGTGGTGGTGGAGGTACTGATGTTTGCATTTCCTCGGTGGCAACACCCTGCATCGAAGGAAGGTCCGCCGGGCGAACAGACCATGGATCCGCGGATTCCAGCAGGATGGCGATATCCCGCAACATCACATCCACATCCGGGTACCGCTGCTCGTAATCGGACATGGCACGATGGACGATCCACCTTGCTGCTTCGGGTGAGGGTTGGTCGAAGCGACTCAGACCACCGTGTGCCGGGAAGGTGTTTTCAAGGATGTAGTAGAACACCGCACCGGCGGCATAGACGTCGAAACGTGTTCCATCGACATCCTGCACCTTGACCCCGCGCAATGCCTGCCGGACGAGTTCTGGATCACGGAAATACTCCGTACCGTGTGTCGTCAATGTCATGGCCGAAGCCAAAGGGGTGACGAGACCGAGATCAACGAGATGTGCACCTGATTCGTTGATGATGATGTTCTCTGGCTTCACATCCTTGTGCCAAAGACCCTGATCGTGATAACTCCGAAGAACATGCAGAAGATCGGACATGATCTGGATCGATCGGGACAGACCATCAGCATCAAGCCCTCGTCCGCCGACGTGGAGTTCTTCAACCACTTCTCCAAGGTGCTTCCCTGGAATCCAGGGCATGACGTACCAGAAGCGTGATGCGTCCATGTCATGCTCGAGCACGAGACCCAGGCGTCGAGCGGCATCGAGTGATCGGGATTCCCGCATCATCTGAGGCAACATCGAACCTGCTTCGAGATCAAATGACTTGATCACGACCTTGGATGGCTGCCCTTTCAATCTTCGTTGACGATTCGGAAGTGGTTCCGCGATGTAGAGCCGGGCACCGGAACCTCCGGATGTCAGCGTATCGGTGATTCGATAACCCTCGAAGCTGGCATTCGAATCCGTATTGGGAATGACGGCCGCTTCATGGACGCTGCGTTCGACCTCATCAAGCGCAACACCGATGCCGACCAGGGCCATCGGTCTTCGAATCAGGATGCGATACAACGATTGCGCGATACCGGACGCATTGTCGCGAATCACGGACCAGGCTTGATTGGCGGCCGACCATCGACCGAGCACGATCGATCCAAGAAGCAGTGGCGTCAAGACGATCATGCTGAACAACTGACCGATGATCTTGGAAAGATCCTTGATCGATCCAAACAACCAGTGAACGATGTGCTGGATCACCTTTCCAATCAATGAACCGATTGCAAAGCCGCCCCTGAGTATGGGGACGAGTATGAACATCACACCCAGTAAGAGTGCACCGATGATCATGGAAATCACAAGAAATCCCATGAGGGTGGTGATCATGGCGCACCAGCCGATCTGGTTTGGGCGTCTTCAGCACGCCGCCTGGCTTCATGGGCGTGATAGATCTCGGCAATGGCCTCATCAAACAGTCTGTCATCACCCCCAAGTCCAGCCTGGGAAATCTCCGCATGTTCCTCGGGGGTGAAACTCCATTGGGCGACAACGCTCTCAAGGGCCTCACGCAGCGACTTCCGGACCGACTGTACGTGTCTTGTGATCGTGGCCTCACTGAGCCCGAGCTGCTCTGCAACTCGACGGCCGGTCTGTCCTTCGAAGATTCGTAGTCGATAGACCTGAAAGGCAACGAACACCGACTCTGATTCGGTTCGACGGATCGCGGCGTGCACCTTGGCTTCGAAGATGCTCCGCTCATAGGCAGAATCGACATGGACATCCGCTGCAGGATCGCGATCCCCGAGAGTCACGGCCCGTCGACCTGATCCTCGCTTGATGGCGCCGCGGCGATCGAGTTCGTCTCCGAGGACATGCTTGGCAATGGCCAGCAGCCATGTCGAGAACCGAACACCCCTGTCTGGATCGAACCGATCGATCGATTTGGACAGGGTCGCCAACGTCTCCTGGGAAAGATCCCGGATCGTTTCGACTCCGATCCTTCCGCCACCCCAACGACTGAGCTGAGCGCGCAGAACAGGTCCGAAGACCTGCCAGAGTTCAAACCAGGCGCCCTCATCGCGGTCTCTGAGTCGACGGACGAATGTAGTCGTCAATTGATGCATGACTGCTCCGTAGGTGTTCTTGGGAAAACCCGTCAGCGGATTTCATGCGGTTGATCCATCCCCAAGATGGTATTCACCCGGGACGGCCGCCTCACTCTTGGAATCCGTGAAAGAAACCGCTCTGGATCCCCAACAACCCCTCCAGAGGGCCCTGGATGCCCGCAGAGGGGATTCACCCCAAGGAGCAATCATGAATAGTTTGATGAAATGTGTCGTTCGATGGGGGCTGATCGCCGCCATCATCACCGGTGGAATCGTCATCCTCGTCGGTCCTGATCGGGTCTACGCCGCCTTTGGTACAGCCAGACAACATGCCGTTGATTTCATCGACGAGCAACTGGACGACCCTGCAGCACTGCGTCACCACCTCCGAACACTTGCCGAAAGCTACCCGGATCAGATTGCCGAGGTTCGAGGTGAACTGGCTGCCGTCGAGTGTCAGGTTGAACAGTTCCAGAGTGATACCGAAGTTGCCGAGCGTGTAGTCCAACTCACGACTCAGGATCTGCAGGAACTCGCCCTGGCGGTTCGATCAAACAGCAGTGGTGTTCAACCCGTCAACTTCGTGGTCAATGGACGACATTTCGACATGGAAGAAGCTCGGGAAGATGGCAGGCGGATGAAGACGATCCGAACGTCCTATCAGGATCGAATCGCTTCGAACACACACCATCTGAAGATGCTCCATGAGCAGGCTGATCGACTCACTGGCATTCTCGAAAGGCTTGAATCCGAGTACACGCAGTACAGCGATCAGATCTGGCAGATGGATCGGCAGATTGACATGATCGAACGCAATGATCGACTCATCGAATTGACCGAAGCCCAGAAGGCCACCCTGCGGGACTTCGATCGCTTCGGAAGGATCTCGAACCTCGATCAGGTCGAATCCAAGCTGGCTGAGATTCGAGCTGTTCAGGAAGGCACTCTTCAGGCACTTGCAGGACGGAACATGCATGATGAATATGAATCACGCGCCCGACGCTCGACTGGAGATGAGGTCATCGAGGACGATCCATTTGCGGACATCCTTCCGAGTGATCAATGGGTCGTAAACACTCCAAGAGTTCATTGAAGCTGTAACCGGCTTTCGAAGTCAAGCCGATCATGATGCTTCGCCCCGGGAGCCCGCACATGAAGATGTCGCGGGCTCCCTTTCACATTCCGGACTGGTCCGGTTACCAGGCTTTCTTGATTTCCGCACCCGGATAGTAGAACTCGATCATCTGCCAGAATGATTTGCCTGCCTTGTCCATCGCAGCGCTTCCGTATTGACAGAGACCGGCGCCATGTCCGTAGCCGTGCCCCGAGAGTTCGAGTCGACCTCCCCGGGTTCGTCCCTCGACCCAACCGGAATAGAGCGCACCGCCTGGAAGGGATCTTGATGATTGAAGGAGATCCTCCGAAGTCATCTCCACTCGGCGACCAGCCGTATCCCGAATCTGGAGCCGAACACCTCGACCGTGTCGATTCCGACCGATGATGATGATTCGCTCCACTGTTCCAATCGCCTTTTCCGGTGACCCCTTTGAAGCAGATCGTCGAATCGCACGGCCAAGATCCCGGCCACTGCATTCGCGTGTCCATTCGTAAAGTGGTGCCTCCTGGCAATATCCATCACCAGCATGACCCTTGAGTGGTGGTACCGCGTTGATCGGATTGGGCCCGATCGCCTCGACACCCGTGGCCGCTCGGCCACCACAGCAACTGCTGAAATAACCAGGAACCACTTCTGGTCCCCAGGTCAGGATCATTCCACTGGTCATGTCGCAGGCTTGATGTGATAACGGATCCTCCACAACGCCCAGGTAGACCTGTGAACCAGGCGTGTCCACGACATCCCAACGCTTCTTCTGTCGGAGGATGCACTCCATGGTCACGAAGCTTCTGGCAGCAATGGCCTGGGCTGCCTGACACTGGAGACCCCAGTGGCCGAAGAGTTCACCACTGAGAACACCTGGCAGATACGACTCGATGTCCACGTATTCAATCAGATCCCAGGTCGTTTCCTTCTGGTCGGGTAGATGGACACACCTGAGTGAACCTGCATATCGGCGGGTTTCTCCCGTGTCGTCGGTCAGTTCAAGTCCGCCTTCCGAAGCAAGACTGATCCAATCCGAGCTTTGAAAGCTGGCTGGAACAGTCCAGGTGTCTGCTGCGCGGATGATCCAACCATCCCGATCTCGTCGGACGGTCAATGGTCCCTTTCGAGTGATCATTCGACCATTTCCATCTTCGATCGAAACGGTCTGTCCACTGTGTGCAAAATCGACTGGCTCCAGAGATCCGGTCACCTTCCGGATTCGAACACGGACAATCGGTTCATTTTCAGGAATCGGGAGACGGATACGATCCGGTTGGTCCCTGATTTCATCGGAAATCCGGGTTGCCTTCTGGTCCTCTCGATCTCCACACGATGTGGATCCGACCAGGATCATCAAGAGACAACATGTCCTGAACCAGAAACGACATCCCATACTGATCACTTCGGCGGATCGTGGGGTGCGACTGGAATTCATCACAGGGATCGGATCATCGTCTTGTGATCCCAAGAAAGCAGAGGACCTAGTCGAGGGTACGGAGCTCGAGGTTGTGGCTCTGAAGAACTTCTCGAACCTCATCAAGACTCGTTGCACCGAAATTCTTCACACCCATCAACTCGGCTTCGGTTCTTGTGGCCAGATCACCGACCGTCTGAACGCCCAGGAGCTGAAGCGCCTTGCGAGCCCTCACGGAGAGATCCATCTGTGTGATGGACTTGTTGAGAACCGCTTCGGATGCCCGACCCTTGATCTCGTCATAGATCTCCTGGCGGACCCGGCTGTAGTGGTTCTGAAGACTTTGACCGAGACGCAGTCCCTTGGAGGAGAGCATCTGATTGATCTCGACCAGTGATGTCTCCCCGAAGTTCTTGTAGCTCAGCAGTTCCGCCTCGCTGACCTTCAGGAGATCGCCGAGTGTTCTGATCTGCATCTTCTTGAGGCAGTTGCGTGCCCGGACGGACAGTTCGAAATCCGTGACAGGTGTGTCGAGGAGCGCGTTTCTCTTGGCCATGTCCCTGGCCTGCTCTTCGTCGTAGTACATGTCCTTCGATGAACGAACATCCAACATGTAGAGACGAGCACGTTCGTGGTTTGGATCGGTATCCAGAATCTGCCTGAGGCAGCGTTCTGCGCCGTTGATGTCTCCACGATCCTCGAGAATCACGGCAAGGTTGAGCAGCACATTGATCGATGGACGGCTCTGCCTTCGGACCAGTTCCTCGTAGAGCGATACGGCCTCGTCCTCTTCACCAACCAGATCAAGGTGGTAGGCCAGTCTGAAGGCCGCCTCATCACTGGAGGATGCTGCTGAACGAAGTGCCTCGATCGCGGCCAGTCGATCACCTTCCTGCTCATGACGCTGAGCGGTCTGAAGGGCCTCGCTGGCATTCACGGTCTTGCTTGTAGCACCACCGATGACGGTGTCGAGTGCGTTGGAAGGATCCTGCGACATTGAACTTCGCTCCCGGTCTTCTGGTCTGATTTGAACGATCACGTATCGTACTATCCCACGTTGGCTGAGACAACGGGTCCAGCCCCCGGCACCCCCTCCAGCACCATTCCTGACCCATGAAACACCCCTATCGATCACTCCTGGCCCCGTGTCTGCTGTTTCCCGTGCTCATGCTTGTCACAGGATGCCAGGCTCCAAGCAAGATGGCTGAGGCATCCAATGTCGACGTTCGGACCCAGTTGGTCATGACCCAGGGGGATTCCGATGACGTCATCAACTGGAATGATTTCATTGAGCGAGCATCGATGGCCGACATCATCGTTCTGGGTGAGGAACATGACGACGCAACAGGTCACGCGGTTCAATTGGCGGTTGTCGAAGACGTCATGACACGTCGAGGCGGTGGAACACTCGCTCTTGAGATGCTGGAACGAGATGAACAACTGCTCATTGATGATCTCGTCGAAGGCATCATTGATCATGAAACCTTCATGAAGGAAACCGCTTCCGCATCCTGGGCCGGCAAGGGAAGTTGGTCGGTCTGGTACCAGCCTGTGATCGAAGCGGCGATTTCCAATGATGGTCGCATCATTGCCGCCAATGCACCGAGGCGCTATGTGAGACTTGCCCGAACCCGGAACTGGGATGCGCTGGAACAACTGCCTCCAGAGAGATCACGATTCGTTTCCATCCCCAATGAACCCATCGAGGGTGTCTACAGAGAACGCTTCTTCGAGATCATGCAGCCAGCTGATCAAGGTCATTCCGAGGACGAGGACGGCAAGGAACTCGATCTGTCGCATATCGAACCGTTCTACCGTGCCCAACAGATCTGGGATGCAACGATGGCTGATTCCGTCGCGGACGCCATCGAGACACATGGATCACCGGTCATTCTTCTGGTTGGACGTTTCCACAGTGATCATGATGGCGGAACCGTCCAGGAGATCAGAAGACTCCTCCCGGATCATGAGATTCTTGTTGTGAGCCTGGAAACCAACCGGGGACCACGGTTGGAAGCGGGCAGTGATGTGCCACAGGCGGATGTCATCATCCACACGAATACCGAATGATGAATCGGATTCAGTCCAGGTCCCGAATTCAGAAGAATCAAGACAACCGTTCGGAAGCGGCGCGCATCAATCGATCGCGGATCGCCAACCAGTTGGGATCATCCTCACCGGTAGTCTCGATGAGAATCAGATCGGCTCTCTCCGCATCCGCACGACGCAGTGCTTCATAGAGCTCCATGGCATACCCGGCGGGATCGAGTGGCATCAGGATCAATTCATGGGGTGGTTGAACGAGTTCTCTTCGACCGGAGATCGATGTGATCACGACACAACGACACTCATTGGACGCAAGTCGATCAATCAGTTCCGGTTCCTCGACAAGCATGCAACTGGTCTGGGGCGAGTAGTGCCGCTCCGCTGTTCCAGGAGAATGAACCTGTTCACGAATCGCTGTGGTTTCAATCCGACCAATCAGTGGTTCGAGAACTTCCGGTGTCAGGACACCTGGCCTGAGAATCCTGGGTGGATCCATCGTCATGTCGAGAACGGTTGATTCAATTCCGACACGACAGCGGCCTCCGTCAAGAACGATCAGGTCACGGGCTTCGGGATCACCAGAGAAATCATCCACGATGTGCTGGGCGCAGGTGGGTGAAATTCCGCCGGATCGATTGGCTGAAGGCGCTGATATGGGAGACCCGAAGGCT
>MDSW01167613.1_pt1 | contig 11008 bp, 9 predicted proteins | sample 811171 | NCBI WGS metagenome assembly MDSW01 (sample SAMN05326641, study PRJNA326480) | marine metagenome | isolation source: seawater | place: Atlantic Ocean: North West | collected 2012 | reverse complement strand
ATAATTTCATTATTCCTTTCAGGAGCGCTGCATCACCGCCTATGCGAACAGGGACAAATAAATCTGCTAATTGAGTTGATTGGAAATCTCCGTGCATGTAATCCTGCGGATGTTTAAACCGCTGCAAACCTGTCTCAGGGAGTGGATTGATGCTGATGATTTTCGATCCGTTTTTCTTTGCATCACGCAATGCAGTTAGCATCCTCGGGTGGTTGGTTCCAGGATTCTGACCGATGACAAGAATCAAATCGGAGTGATTGAAATCGTCCAAATGCACAGTCCCTTTACCAATCCCTATTACTTCGTCGAGGGCTTTTCCACTAGATTCATGGCACATATTGGAGCAATCGGGGAGGTTGTTCGTGCCCAGTGCGCGCACAAGTGCTTGGTAGAGAAATGCAGCCTCATTTGATGTACGGCCTGATGTATAATAGACTCCATATTCAGGGGCTTTCATTGACTTGATTGAATCGGATATCAAATCTAATGCATCAGACCAATCGATGGATTCGTAGTGCGTAGAACCTGGTTTCAAAAGCATTGGCCTTTCCAGTCGACCTTGTTTATTGAGCCAATAATCCGACTTTTTGAGCAAATCACGGACTGAATACTTCTTGAAAAAAGCTGGAGTGACGTTCGCGCTCATAGCTTCATCTGCAACTGCCTTCGCACCATTCTCACAGAATTCAAAGGAGGTTCTGTGTTCGGGGTCGGGCCAAGCACATCCGGGGCAGTCAAATCCATCTTTTTGATTGATCATAAGGAGTGTTCGAACCGTTTTTGTTATGCCCATTTTACGTATTCCATGGTTCAACGAAGATACAGCAGCCGGTATGCCTGCAGCCGTTTTTTTGGTTTTGGAGAGCCTCAAACCATGATTATCAGGGGGTGTAACCCCATCAATTCTCTCCTTCATGCTACTCGCAACTCCATCTGACTCATCAATGCTTGGAGGTATATCAGGCTAATATCCTGCTTTCCAAGCACCATCCTTCTTCACAAAACCAAACAATGTTACCCCGTGTTCACGGGCTAATTCTACTGCTGCGGATGAAAATGCACCAATGGATGCGATAGCAGGGATGCCGCTACGAACAGCTTTTGCGACAATGTCCCAACCACATCTTCCAGAAAGTAGGAGCATTGCGTTATGGAAATCGTTTATGCCAGCGAGTGTAGCTTTTCCGATGGTTTTGTCAACTGCATTGTGTCTTCCAATGTCTTCTGAAACGAACCGTAAACCATCATCCAAGAAAAGAAGACCGGCCCCGTGGCATGCGCCACTTTCATGGAAGAGGGGCATGTTGCTGGTTAATTTGTCGAGTGCATCATGGATGTATTGCAATTCAAGGTCAATAAATGCCGAGGAATCAATCACTCCATGAACGTTCGAAACAAGCAAATCGGGGTGATTGCATGCACCACAGGAACTTGTTACGGGACGATTTCGCGGGGTGACAGTCAATCTCCCTTCATATTGAATGGTATGATGCGGTGTATCGATGTGAACAAAGGATTCTTTCGTCAACGTATCGAAGGTATAGCCTTCGGACAAAATGTGACCTGCATGCAATTCTATGAGATCCGTCGGAGTTGCGAGGAGTGTTGCGTGGGTAATAGGATGGCCGTTCTCATCGAGAGCGTTTAGTTGAATTGCGGTCTCAACGACAACGGATTCTTTTTCAATCGATGAACCGCTTTCGGTTATTCTTTGAAGGGGAATATGATGTATGTCACTGCGCATCATCTTCAACCTCGATATCAAAAAACTCGAATTGCAGGGATACGAGTTCAGCGGAACTTTTCGCTTCTGTATAGGCAATGAGTGGTTCCTTGTTCAAGTTCATAAATTGTTCACCCCAACGAAATTTACTCAACAATTCCGTCGCTTGGTGATTTTGCCCCATGAGGTAAAGCGCTGCTGCTAATGCTTCAACGGTGGTGAGTTTTCCCGGCTTCCCCCAATTAACTGGGTTCGCAGCAAGCAACAAAGGGAGCGTACGAGGCTGTAATCGTGTTCGTCGCATGACATGTTTTACAGAATCTTCAATCTGCGACCACGAGCAATCAAGGCCAACAAGTGCACCGTTCTGATCAAATATTTCTCGATCTTCTGGCCCAAGGACCTTTCCACAAAGAGGCTCAAGGATAATGCCCCGCTTGGGTAGTCGTCGGAGATCTTTGTGCAATCGTAGCAAATTATCTCTCGAGGCGCGTACTGCAGTGTTCTTTTTTGGGTCGTCCTGTGCAAGCCATATTGCATGAACAGGTATCTCCATACACTCACCTTAGATCTTTTAGAAAATCTCCAATCGTCATTCCACGACTGTTTGATTTCTGCCCAATCATTGATTGATGTTCACCAGTTGGTTCAACCATCAATTCTATTCCAAGAATCATCTCAAATTTCTTAATGACAGAATCGGTTGGAGGTTTTCCAGATTCCGCTGATTTAATGACATTGACAGTCTCTGCCATTCGCTGACCTAGTTGTGCTTGTGACCAACCTTTGGACTGTCGGCCGTTGATGATTCTTCGAGAAAAGTCCTCAGTGAGTTCCTTTTGTTGTTTATTCATGATGTCTGACTTGCGAAATGAACGTTGTTTGGGTTTTGCTGAGGTTTGTCTACGGGCTTGCGTTAGGCCAGGTGCCTCTTCCTTGGGTGCGAGATTCAGTTGATTTACGCATTTTTGGCAAATCGCCAACATTGCCTTGTTAACGCGATGTTCTCTGATTGATACATTGGTGGTACCACATAATTCACAATCACCCATTTTATCCCCGTTATCCCCTCTCGCTGACATATCATGAACCCTTCGCTTTTGAATTTGCAATTCAACGATGTATTGATGAACTGTGGACTCAAGGGTCAAACGGTTGCGATGGGAACTGAAGTTGACCGTAATTCTGATTCAGTCAAAAATCATCGTGATGATGATTTCCAAAATCTTGAGCAAGATTTCCGTAGACTCCAAGAGCAAACACAGGAATTAATCAGTGAAAGAACACACATCGAGTCTGAATTACGTAGCGTGAAGAAGCAGGCTGGCCGTCTTGAAGAAGAAGTTCGACACCTTCGCGCACCACCCCTGATTGTCGGAACATTGCAAGATGTGCTGGACCCTGAACGCGCCATTGTGCGGTCCTCCAATGGTACTGTGTTCCAAGTATCATTGAACCAACGAATTGAGCCTGAATTACTAAAACCAGGTACGAGGGTTGCTCTCAATCAAGATTCATTATCCCTTGTAGAGGTTCTTCATGATGCATGGGATCCAATTGTGAGTGGTTCAGAGATGGTCGAAAAACCAGACATTACCTACGATATGGTTGCAGGATTGGATGACGAAATACTCTCAGTCAGGGAGGCAATTGAACTTCCATTAACAAAACCAGAGTTATTTGTGAAGGTAGGGATTCAACCACCTAAGGGTGTTCTACTCGTTGGACCTCCAGGGTGCGGAAAAACGCTTCTTGCAAAAGCCGTTGCGCATCATACAAATGCCACATTCATTCGAATGGTGGGCTCTGAGTTGGCTCAAAAATACATTGGCGAAGGGGGACGTCTTGTTAGGGAATTGTTTTCATTGGCGAAGGATAAATCACCCTCAATTATTTTCTTAGACGAAATTGACGCAATCGGCGCTAAACGCCTTGATGGCTCTACGAGCGGAGATCGAGAAGTTCAACGAACCCTGATGCAACTACTGGCTGAGTTGGATGGGTTTGATGAATTGGAGCATGTTAAAATTATTGCAGCCACAAACCGCCCAGATATTTTAGACGATGCTCTTCTTCGTCCCGGCCGATTCGACCGAATCATAGAAATTCCGATTCCAGAAGAAGAGTCACGAAGAGCGATATTGGAGCTTCATCTTTCGAAGATGAACACCAAAGGCGTTCGACTCAAATCAATTGCACAAGCGACTGTAGGCTACAGCGGAGCAGAATTGAAGGCCACCTGTGTCGAAGCAGGAATGATTGCTATACGATCGGATCGTGACACTGTCGTACACGCTGATGTTACCAAAGCAATCGAACGATTAAACAGAAAGAAATCGCAATCAGGTACCCAATCATCTCCTGAAGGTCTCTATGGTTGACAGGTGAATGTTCAAAGTCCGACCTGCGAACCATACTTCATGTCAAATGCCATCGTTGAGTGTGTCCCCAATATTTCTGAGGGGAGAGATACTGACAAAATAGAGAGGATTGTCGACGCTGCCCGTGCAGAAGGCGTCAAAATACTCGGTGTTGAACCTGATCCGGATTACAACCGGACTGTCATAACGTTCGCAGGATCAAAGGATTCGGTTGAACGTGCAGCTCTAGGATTGATCAGGAAGGCAATTGAAGAAATTGATATGCGGACGCACACAGGTGAACATCCACGCATGGGCTGTGTTGACGTATGTCCATTCATCCCTATTCGAAATATTACCATGCGCGATTGTGTTGCGATGGCTCAGCGTGTTGCTCGGCAAGTCGCTGAACAAAACGTGCCTGTATTCCTGTATGGTTTTGCATCTACGTCCGACATGCGAAAATCTCTATCAGCACTCCGTAAAGGTGAGTATGAGGGGCTTGAAGACCGTTTTTCAAATTCAACGAACATTCACACAGATGACACACGGATGCCAGACCTTGGGTCCAAGGAATGGAACGAAGAATCACAGAAAAGTGGTGGCATTACAATAGGCGCACGAGACATATTGCTCGCCTACAACGTCAACATTGACGACCCAGACCCGTATGTTGCACAACAAATCGGTTCAATTGTACGAAGTTCGGGTCGGTTGTTGAAATCCCCAGATGGCTCTCAGAAATTTCGAACTGGAGGTCTGTTGTTGGGGGTACAAGGGATGGGGGTTCCGTTAGAATCCCACGGCATTAGCCAGGTTTCAATGAATTTGCAAGATTACAAAACGACCAATCTCCATCATGCGTTTGATACGATCGACAGTCTCTGCAAAAATATGAACAGTGCTACAAAAGGGAGTGAACTGGTTGGATTGGTTCCACTCGATGCAATGCTTGAGGCTGGCCGATGGTACGGAGGCGATGGCTTAACGGAATCAGAATACATCGATGTTGCTGTTGAGAAACTAGGCTTGAATTCCATAAGTAACTTCAACCCAAAAGAGCGAATCATTGAGTGGGCGATAATGGAGAGAGAATCATGACGTGGGCAAACAAAACAGTACGAGAATTTCAGGATGCTTTAGCCAGTGATGCACCAACACCCGGAGGTGGATCTGCTGTAGGCGTAGCACTCGGACAAGCGGCAGCGCTCGCAATAATGGTGAGTGACCTTACGCTGTCAAAAAAAGCGCATGAATCCGGATGGAAAATAGCTAACCAGGTGAAAGCGGTTGCGATACCCCTACTTGATGAAGGATTACAATTGGCAACAGAAGACAGCGATTCCTTCGATGCTGTTGTTGCATCGTTCCGATTGCCTAAAACCACTGAACAGGAGAAAAATGATCGAAGAGATTCCATTCGAACAGCGACCTTAGGTGCTGCAGTTGTGCCTTACCGTACCGCAGAGGCGGCAATGAGCCTGCTAAAATTATTGCCAGAATTGACAGAAAAAGGAAACCCGAATGCTGCTTCGGATGCAGGTGTTGCAGGACTTCTGGCATCGGCTGCCTTAAAGGGTGCCATTTTCAATGTCCAAATCAATCTTGAATCGCTACCAGAGTCGTATGGAGTCGAGATGCGAACATCGTTGCCTACCTTGATTGAAGATGGACGTATTTATTCGAGAAAATGCATGGATGCTGTCAGAATTCAATTATCGAACCAATGAGCCGGTTTTTATTTCTCCGTCGATGGTAACCAACTTAACGTTGCCAGATTCATCGTCAGCAGCGAGCATCATACCTTGACTTAGGACACCCCGAAGTGGTCGCGGTTGCAGATTGGCGACAAATACAACGGTCTTGTCGAGAAGCTCATTTGCTGAATAATACTCCTTAATTCCAGCACATATTGTTCGCCCATCGTTGCTTCCATCGTCCAGTGTAATTACGAAAAGTCGATCTGCGTTTGGATGGTCTTCCACAGATACAATTTTCCCGGTGCGTAGTTCTACTTTCATGAAGGTGTCAAAATCAAGATATTCGATTCCTTCAGGTGCTTGTTTGTTCATGTTCTTTTTCTCCTTTTTACCGCCTTTGACGTCGTGAGTAACTGTGTTTGCTTGTGGTGCATCCTCAACAAGAGATTGTTCTTCTTTTATGATTTCATCAACATCCAACCTTTTGAAGAGGGGTTCATAGGAGGAGGATGGATTGCATACAGGGACAGACCAATCAATGGCTTGATTCCAATTCGTGTCATTTAGCTCCTCCTCAATACCAAGCATGTTCCATAATCTTTGGGCGCTGAATGGCAAGAAAGGGTTGGTAACGATGGCAAGGTATCGACAAATTCTCCAACCGAATGCGAGTGATGAGAGAGATTCAGTTCTACCTTTAGCATCAACTTCGGATTTAAGATGTTTCCAAGGGGTTGATGCTTGCAACAATTGGTTCCCATGTTGTGCAGCGGTCATTGCCGTTCGCAAGGCCTCTTTGTATCGATGCTTCTCGAGCGAGGTAGTCATGTCCGCATGCAATTGTTCAAGCGTTGAGCACATAGAGCTGTAGGTATCAATTGTATCAAAGGACGGTAAAGACTCACCGCCTGGTGTTTCTGGGAGACGGTTTGCAAGAGATAGTACTCTGTTGGCAAAGTTCCCATACGTCGCAATGAGTTCATTGTTAATACGATCGACAAATTCCTTCCAAGTAAAATCTGTATCGTGGGATTCAGGCATGTTGATGCTAAGATAGTAACGCAGTGTATCGGGGTCAAATCGATCCAAAAATGATGGAAGCCAGATTGCATGTTTCCTGGATTTTGAGAATTGGCCTCCACCTAACATTAGATATTCCATTGCAGGTACGTTGTCCTCCAAGCGGAGGTCTCCTGTCGCTGGTAATTTAACAGGATGATTTGCATTCTTTCCACTACGCGCATGATTGAGTCCCATCAGAATTGCTGGCCAAATAACGGTGTGGAACGGTACGTTGTCCTTGCCCAGAAAATAATAATGGCGTTGAGACAAACTGTCATTTTCAATCCACCAGTTTTCCCATGATGAGCCATCATCGTACTCTTCTGACCATATTTGTGAACACGTTAGATAACCTTGGACTGCTTCAAACCACACGTAAATGCACTTTCCATTCCAATCGTCTCCATCGAGAGGAACCTCAATACCCCACTCGAGATCCCGGGTAACCGCCCGCGGTCGCAGTCCCATATCCAACCACTGCTTTGTCATTGCTCGCACATTCGGCTTCCAGACAGAATGGTTGTTTGCTGCATGCTGCTCGAGTGCTTTTTGAAACAAGTCAAGGCGATAGAAAAGATGTTCCGTATCTCGGATTTCGACAGGTAGTTCTGGATTCATTTTGGAAATCGGATTTTTTAGTTCATACGATTCGTACGTCGCTCCACATGAATCACATTGATCACCACGTGCACCGTCTGCACCACAGGAAGGACAAACACCTTCGATGTAACGATCTGGGAGAAACCGGCCACCACCGTCAGGATGAACCTCGAAATACTGCTGCATTGTCCTCTTTTCAAAAAAACCTGCATCATAAAGCAACTTGAAATTTGATTGAACTTTCTTTTTATGTCGAATATCTGTTGTTCGATTAAACAAAGCACCCCCATAAGCAGAGCCACGTGAATCGATGTTTGGCATCCATGTACATCCTAAATCAAGCAATGCTTTCGAGTTAACATTGTGATATTCATCGACGATGTCTTGCGATGAGACGCCATTTTGCTCTGCTGTTACGGTGATTGGTGTTCCATGTTCATCCGATCCAGACACCATCAACACTCGGTTGCCTCGTGCTCTTTCGAAACGAGCATAAATGTCAGGAGGGAGATAGCATCCAGCAACGTGACCAAGATGAAGAGGTCCATTTGCATACGGCCAGGCAACACAAACCAGCACGTGTTCACCATCCGCCATGTTTGCCCCTAATCGGCATTGATTTTCAAACCAACCCCACCGTTTAACAGAAAACAACATTTTCAAGAAGCAGAAGGTCGTGGCCAAACCATCCAAAGGACAGGAGTTCCCGTTCAACATGAACCTTACTTTACTCATTTTTTACACAGCATTAGCCCTCGGTGTCTCGTTTCTTTGTTCAATTTTAGAAGCGGTTGTACTTTCAATTCCCAATACGCAAGTTGCTGTGTGGCAACGGGATGGGAACAGACGTGGTGATATTTGGGCGAAACTCAAAGCTGATGATGCAGTTAAGCCCTTGACTGCTATCCTAACGCTCAACACGATTGCACATACGATGGGAGCTGCTGGTGTCGGTTCAGAAGTGCAGAATCAGTTTGGTAATGAGTATCTAACGGTAGCCTCGGTGATTCTCACCCTCGCAGTGCTTTTCCTCTCTGAAATCATACCCAAAACCCTCGGGACCGCATATTGGAAACAGTTGTCGTTATTCACTGGGAGAACACTTCACATCATCACCGTTGCACTCGTGTTTATTATTGCCCCAATTCAGTGGATGAAGAAAATCCTGCCAAGTGCCGATAGTCAACTTGTTACTCGAGATGATCTTGTTGCGCTTGCGGATCTTGGTGAAGAAGAAGGCGCACTCATGGAGGACGAAGAAACCGTCATTCATAACCTCTTGAGACTTCGTGAGATACCCATAACCGAGGTCATGACACCACGTGTTGTCGTCACTGCCCTGCAACAAGATTTGACCGTTCGCCAAGTCCTTGACGAATATCCAGTCTTACGGTTCTCGCGCATGCCCGTCTATTCAGAGACCGTTGATGAAATCCAAGGCTTGGTCATACGCTCTGAATTGTTGGTTGCAGCAAGTCGTGATGAATGGGACCGAAAAATCAAGGAGTTCATGAAACCAGTACACTTCCTTACGACCCAACAAAGCGTTGATGTTGCGTTGGATATGTTGCTGGAACGTCGACAACAGTTTGCCGTTGTCCAAGATGAATTCGGAGGAACTTCTGGTATTCTTACAATGGAAGACGTCCTAGAAACACTCCTTGGTGAGGAAATTGTTGATGAACTGGATGAAGTTGATGACATGCGAGAATTGGCACGTGAACAAGCAACTTCAAGCGAAGAAGAGTGAGTTTTCCTCCATCCATTTTTTGATGAGTTCATCACGCATCTCATTTGAAGATTCATACGAATGCTTCAATTCTTCAACGATATGATACGAGAAATTCGATTGCCGGGTGGAGTGCACATCAATAAGGAGATCTGCATGAATTGTACCAAGCGTTTGGTCATGTTTGGCTTGTACGAGCAAGGTTGGGCATGATGGAAAACCCCACTTTGGTGTGGAGAGTTTATCGATTGAATCTACTGTGAATATCTTTTCATTTAATCGATTGTAGTATTTCAATAATCGATTCATCATGAATCCATGCATTGACGTTGGAATTTTCAGATATTCACAGGTTTGATTGTTTATGTACACGTAAGAAGTTACAGGCGACTCAAGTATCATTCCAAGAGCCTTTTTTGACGTTTCCAGTTCATCTCGCATTGTTCGTTGCGCAACAAAACCACCCAAGCTGTGACCGTGAATTAGAAATCCATTCTCGAGCATTCCACGAGAATCGAATATCCGAAGAACTTGTTCAAGATCATAACACACATGCAATGCTGCCCAATTCGATACACGCTTGTTTCCACCATGCGCCCGCATCTCAAACAGGACGCAATTGTATCCTAACTTCTCGTACAATGCACTACGGCCAATCATATTAGAGGCACGGGAATTCCATCCATGGATAAGAAGAGCAAGCGGCTTGCCCTCTGTGTAGGATTTGGACAACCAGCGCACTGGATAACCAGCGACGAGATGTTCGTCCCACTTCCATCCTTCGGGAGGATCGTTGTTGGCTCGTCGAGTGGGTAATCTCAGCATAAGACAAAGACATACTGCAAACCAGATATCAATCGCAACAATTGGAAGAAGGTAGACAAACCAAATCCACTCAAAGAAATAGGATAGGAGCAATCCTACAACAATCCATGCAAAAGCGTGCGCATAGAGAGCGGTAAAGCGATGTGAAAGCATGAAGATTGATTCCTTCAGTTATCGGCGTTGTCTTGCTCTTCAGCAGCATCCTCTTCGGTTTCAGCTTCTTCGGATGATTCCGATGCTGCTTTTTCTTCCTTCGCCTTCGCACGTTCTTCAACGCGCTTAGCATACTTTTCACCGAATTGGCTCATGCTTTCGAGTCGTGCACGGAATCCAGAGGTTGCCTTTTCTTCAGGAGCATAACGAACGAGATACGATCCAAACATTAGATCAAACAAACCTTGATTCAAATCGCTGTTGCGTGTAAACTGCCAATTAATGATCCAAAGAACCATGAATACTGCGCCAATAGAGGTCATAACAATCGGTGCTGTTCCACCATCTGAAATGGATCCAGCTTGCGTGAATACCATGACAAAACCAATGAGTGACAGTAGGCCAATGTTGTTAACGAAGAGTGAATGAAGAAACATCGGTTTTGTACCATCGCCTCGGATGTATCTCGTAGACGAGGTGTACTGTCCAAGGTTTCGGCCTGTGTAAAACGGTAAGAAAATAGCATTGAACAACCACACCAGAATCGCTACAATAAACAGAATTGTTGTTTCCAACCCACCACTCGAACCACCGGTGAATGCGGACATGAACAATGCGCCGATAAGAACAGAAAAGTTTGCGATAAAATTGACCCACCAGCAGATGACCCGGCTTAATTTAGGTGCAATCTCAAATTCCGAGGAAAGTCCTGCAGGGCGCGCTTTCTTGACTTTCTGCTTCTTTTCCTTCTTGGCTTTTGCTGGTTTTGCTGGTTTTGCTGCCTTAGTGGGCTTTGCTGCCTTGGCTGCTTTGGCGGTTGCCTTTTTTGCAGGCTCCTTTTCGTTTGATTCAACTT
>MDSW01131566.1_pt1 | contig 11008 bp, 5 predicted proteins | sample 811171 | NCBI WGS metagenome assembly MDSW01 (sample SAMN05326641, study PRJNA326480) | marine metagenome | isolation source: seawater | place: Atlantic Ocean: North West | collected 2012 | reverse complement strand
GGCGTCGCGTCGCGCGCGTCCACCGCGAGAATGCGGTCGGCGTCTCGCCGCCGCCGCGTTCATCATCTTCACGATGGTCGCAACCTCGCCCCGGGTGCGTCAAACGCGTCGTCCGCCGACCCCATCATGCTGTGGGACGACGACGAGAGGAAGTTCGCGCCGCACGAGGCGGCCACGAAAGAGTCCGACGCGTGCCTCCAAGGGCTGACGATCACCCCGAGGGAGGTGATCGAACGCATCAACGCGGCGAAGGGCAAGGGCGGAAGGCTCGACCTCGCGGGTCTCGGCCTCTCGGTCGTGCCCCCGGAGGTGTGGACGCTGCGCGACCTCGTGGACTTGCAACTGAGCAACAACAAGCTCACGGAGTTGCACGAGGACATCGGGTGCCTCGTCGAGCTCGAACGCCTGGGCGTCGCGGGGAACCGCCTGCGGACGTTCCCAGATTCGGTCGGGAAGATGCGGTGTCTCGAGAGCGTCTACGCGCACGGGAATCTGCTCTCCTCGCTCCCCGCGTCGCTCCTCGCCGACTGCACCGAGTTGCGGCACCTCATGCTCGGTGGGAACCGATTGACGTCGCTGCCGGATACGCTGGGCGAGTGCGCGCGCCTCGAGGAGCTGTCCGCGCCGGGGAACTTGCTCGCGTCGCTTCCGGAGTCAATCGGCTCCGCGACGATGCTCCGCGTCGTCGACCTCCACGGCAACTTCATCGCGTCGCTTCCGGAGTCGATCGGCGCCCTGCGCGGGTGCGAGGAGATCAGCGTCCAGGGGAACGCGCTCACGCGGCTGCCGGAGTCGATGTGCGACATGCGACGGCTGCGGACGCTGAACGCGGCGGAGAACGACCTAGAGGCGCTTCCGGAGAAGATTGGAAACGCCGCGATGTTGACGACGTTGACGCTCTACGGGAACCCTCGCCTCTCCGCGCTCCCGCTGTCGCTCGCGAAGAACGTGAGCCTAAAGCAGGTGTGGGCGGAGGGCTGCGGGCTCGACGGCGAACCGCTCAAGGAGCTGATCGAGGCGATGGAGGCCCCCGGCGGAGGGCGGAAGAACGGGCCGGCGAGACTCGGCGTGGACGTCGACGCGATCGCCGCGGCGGGGATGCGGACGCGTCAGTCTCGGGCGAACGGCGGCGGCATCGCGTGCGATCACGCGCACGTGGTCGTCTCCGAGGTGATTAATCCTGGACCCGGAGAAGGGCAGCGGCGGGGTTACTGGAAGCGCGTGCGGTGGAGCGAGGATCGACTCGCGCCCGTGCTCGTCGTCGCGTTCGGGTCCGCGCCCGGAGTGCCCAACTGGGGCGGGCTCTTGAAAAAATTGAAGACGGATCTCGCGACGCGCGGGGAGAACAACGTCGGCGGCGCGGGCGCGAAAGCCGCCGCCGCGGTCGCGCACGCGAACGCCGGATTCGACGTTCTGTACGTCGCGGACACGTCGCGGTCGTGGTACGGCGGCGGCGTCGACGCGGCCGGGTTCAGAGGCGACGCCGAGCGCGAGTGGCGCGACGCGCTCTCGAGCGTCGCGGGGGAATACGCGCGCGTGATACACCTCGGGGACAGCATGGGCGCGAGCGCGGCGCTGCTCTTCTCCGACGTCGCGGACGCCGCGATCGCGTTCTGCCCGCAGGTGGACCTCGTGTCCGCGTCGATACGCCCCGGGCGGTCCGCGGCGTGGATGCGACGGCACAAGGCGTCGTTGACGCGAGCCGTGTCGAGGGCGACGCGCGAGAGAGGCGCGAGCGTGCGGATTCACAGCGGGACGTGGGAGCACGACCTCGCGCAGGCGCGCATGGTGCCGGACGCGATCGGCGAGGACGACGCCGGGGGCGGCGGGTCCGTGGAGGTTGTGAAACATTTAGTGGACAGCCACCGACTCGCGCTCGCGTTGGAGGAGGCGGAGGAGCTCTTGCCCATCGTTCGCGACGAGCTGCGGACGCAGATGTTCGCCGCGGGGGTGGGGGCGGATCGCGGGGGCGGCGGGGCTGAGGAGGATGGCGTCAGCGGCGTGGACGCGATCGCGATGAAGAGCTTCAAACCCGGGATTTCGCTTAGATAGCTCCGCGCGGTTGCGACGCGTTCTGTCACGGCACCAAACGAAACTCGAGTCGCGCCTCTCGAAATCTCGATCCCGGGTTTCGGCCCCGCCCTAGAGTTCGATTTCATGAGCTGGGCTGGTACGCCGTCGTCTTCCACTCGCCCTGGCGCCTCGCGTCGGACGTCGACCTCGCGCGCGCGCGGGGAACGAACGCGCGGTAAGCGGCGACGCGTCGAATTCGTGGGCGCGCGTGCCTCGCAGACGCGCTCGAGGGACGCGGACGCGTTGTTAGTCGCGAAGGTTGAAGATATTCTCAAGATATTCTCGTCGCGATTTAGGATCCGCGAACGATGAGCGCGGTCCTCGCCGTCGTGGACATCAGCTTCGCGCTTCACACCCTGTGCGTCGGGATCAAAAGCAGAATCGACGCGGCGAAAGCGCTGCCGCAGACGGCCAACCGATGTTCGCGTCTCGTGGACCAGATCGACGGCATGATCGACGGCTGCAACGTCGAAGACAAGCGCACGCGCGTGATTCTGGACAACATCAAGAAAGCCATGGAGGAGCTCGACGCGCTGCTCGTGAAGATCAACAAAAAGATCGGCGACGTCGAGGCCAACTCGAGCGGGTGCTGCGTCTGCCTGAGGCTCGCGAGCAAAGGCAAGGACGCGCTCGCGGCGGAGGACGAGCTCGAGCGGACGGAGAGCGAACTTCGAGCGCACGTCGACGCCCTCGTGAACGCTTCGCTGATTCACAAGCACGCGTCGCGGACGTCCAACAAGCTCTCGCAAGCGGACGCGCGGCGGTTCTGGGACGAATACTTTGGCGAGGAGAGGGAGGTGTCCGTGGAAAACCTCGCGGAGGCGCTGCGTCACGAGTGTGAAGTCGCCGGCGCGGGCGTGGACGCGGAGACGTGCGCCGCCGTCTGCCGACACTGCTTCGGCGCGGGCGGGGGATCCGTCACCGTGCTCTCCTTCGGCGACGTCTTCAACCTCGCGTCGATACAGGACACAATGAAGTCGCTCGCGAAGCGCGCGAAGGCGGCGCAGCGGCTGTTCACCATCCAGGTGTACGACTACGCGACGAAGCGGCCGGATGAAAACGTCGACGCCGGGTTCATGATGTGCCGCGCGACGGACTCGCTGAAGGTGCTGCGCGCGCTCGTGTGCGGCCACGCGCTGTCTTTAGGCGACGAGGAAAGCACGGACGACGACGAGTTCGAGTTCGAGGGCGACGAGATCGACGAGGGAGCGACGCGATCGGACGCGGCCCCCCCCGCCGCGAGGGCGAAGGGGAAAAAGCCCGCGGTGACCGCGGATCAGCTCGAAGCGATTCCGCCGGAGTTTCACTTCCTCGCGCGCGGGGAGTTCACGTTCTTCCTGGACGAGTGCAAAACGCGCGTGCTCAGAAAGCAAGAGAAGGATCTCGCCGGGGCGGAGTACCTCGACCGCGTGGTCCTCGTGCGCGATGCGGATCTTCCCGAGTCGATGCGACCGGTGAAGAAAGCGAAGAGCGGAAGACGGTCGACGAACGCGTCCGCGGACGCGCCCGGGTCGGACGCGGGCGACACCGCGTTCGAGACACACTCGCAGGGAACCGCGCCGTCGGAGAAGGACGAGGAAGACACGAACGTGAACGCGGACGACATCGCGGAGTTTATCATGCGTAAATCCGCCGAGGCGGCGATGGAGGCGCAGTGCACCGACGTCGTCACCGCGATTCGCGTCCCCGCCGTGCTCCAAGGGCTACGAGCCGCGGCGCTGAAAGCTGGCGTTCCCGAGGAAGCCGTCACGTTCGTCGTCGAGATCGACCAGCTTCGCGCCGCGGCGGAGGCTATCGCTCCGACGTCCGCGGGCGCGCTCTCGATGCCGAGACTGCGGCTCGTGAAGGCGTCGGCCTCGAACGTCATCGAGCGCTTCATGTCGCCGTCGTCGAGGTTCGAGCTTCCGATAAAATCAGACGTTCGAAAGGAAACTTACGACACCGTCGCGAAAGTCGCGGCGGAGGCTGAGGCGGAAGATCCAAAGCCAGGGTTGGATCAGGCGATGCTAGAGGCCTTCGTCGTGCCGTTTAACGACGTCGTCGCCGCGCTGGCTCCCGCGCTCGCGATTCTGCGCTCGAAATCGGAGCGCGTGAACAAGGTCGTGAAGGCGACGAACGGGAAACAACACAAAGTCGTCGTCCTCGGCGGCGGCTTCGCGGGCTCGCTGGTGTCGTACAACCTCGACAACGACCCCGAGAAACGATTCCACGTCACGCTCGTGGACCCGAAGCACTACTTCGAAGACGTTACCGCGCAGCCGATGTTACTCTGCGACCCGGGCGCCGACGCCGCCGACGCCGACGGACGTTTCAAGAAATCCACCGTCCCGTACGGCAAGGTTCTGAAACACGGCAAGCACGTCACCGGGCTGGTCGCGTCCGTGTCCACGACGCACGTGGAGGTTGGCCCCGAGCGGTTCGTGCTCCCGTTCGACTCGCTCGTGATCGCCACGGGGTCGTCGTACAGCAGCGACATCAAAGTCGTAAACCCGAGCGCGGAGTACAGATACCGGCAGCTCAGCGCGGAACGTGCCGTGATGGCGCAGTGCGACGTCGTGCTCGTGATCGGGGGCGGTCTCGTCGGCGTGGAGATCGCCGGGAACGTCGCGGAGACCATCATGGCGGGGAAGGAAGGGAAGAAGGGCATTCTCATTCAAGCCGGTCCCTACCTGTTGCCGCGGGTGAAGAACGCGCACGATAAGGTTCTCGCGTACCTCACGTCCTTGGGCGTGGACGTCCGTCTCAACGAGCGCGTCGTCGACTTCGACGACATGTCGCGCCTGTACACGACGAACAAAGGCAACGTCATCGTCGCCGGGAAGGTGTACAGATGCACCGGGGCGAAACCGAACACGGATTTCTTGAAGGATCCCAACACGCACGCCTCCATCTCGAACGCGGTGAACGACCGGGGGTTCGTGAACGTCGACAAGCACTGTCGTCTCGTCGGATGCGATAACGTGTACGCCGGCGGCGATATCTTGTGCGACGAGATGTTCAGTCGCACGGGAGAGCACGTGGTGACGGGGGAGAGGCTTCCGGAGCGCATCGGCATCGCCGCCGAGCTCCACGCGTTGATCATCTCCAATAACATCAAACGGACCCTCGAAGGAGAGACGCGGCTCGCGGGTTGCGACCCGAGCAAAGACGTGTTCGGGCAGTACTGCATGATAAGCCTCGGGAAGACGAAGGGCTTGGTCGTCATGAACGGCGAGCTGGACAAGATATTCGAAGGGATGGGGTTCGCGTCCGGCGCGGACAACGCGGAGCTCATGAGAGACGGGTGCGGTCTCTCCGCGGCGACGCCCGGGTTCAAAGATTTAGTGACGGGCTTGATCACGGCGGGGTTGACCACGGACGAAGGGCACGCGGGGCTTTCGGGCTTCTCCGAGGGGAACGGGATGTACGACGACCCTCTGAAGGTTGCCCCCGACGCGGGAGGAGGGAACGGCGACGCCCCGGCTCCGTGAACGACGAGACGACGATGACTAGCTAGCCTAAGTCGCGTAAGTTATTCCGCCGCCGCCGCGCCACCGCGCGTCGCTCGCTCGCTACCTCTACCCCTACCCCTACCCCCCAAGAGCCAAGAGCTCGTCCGTCACGAGCCGCTTCCGAAGCCTCAGCGCGGCGGCGTACGCCTCCGTCTTCTGCGGATCCTCCGACGCGGCGAGCAGCTCTCGCGCCAGCGTCCTCCCGTCCGCCGCGTGCGGCGACGGCGCCGCGTCCGCGTCCGCGCCCATCGGCAGCGCGGCTCTTCGGTCCGCGCCGCCCTCGCGCGCGAACCGCGCGCGGCGTTCGTCCGTCTCCCTGACGCTCTCCGCGGCCGCGGTAACGCGCTCGATCCTCGCGAGCGCGTCCGTCGTGGACGCGATCTGCGCGTCGAGATCTCTCGAGACGACGCGCGCGAGGTCGAGGCGGTGGGCAAGATGCTTCGCGACCTCGGCCTGCGCCGTCGTGGGGACGAACGGCGCGGCGTCCGGGTCCGTCCCCGCGCTCGCGCACGCGCGCTCGTGCGCGTCGAGCCAGGATCTGGCGGGGGCGGCGCGGAGGAGGAGGGAGGGGAGGGAGGGGCGTTCGGTGATGATTTCATTTCTCGCCGATGAAGCTGAGGGCGGACGAAAGCGGGCACCTTCGATCGACGAGGGAGGTCGCGGTCGCGCGCGTCGGGCGCTCGCGCGACGCCGCGGCGCGACGCGAACGCGAACGCACCGTAACGTCCTCTCCACGAACTCGATGTCCTCCGACGCCATCCCCGAGAGACCTCCCGCGCGTCTCCGCCCCGCGCGGGCGGCGCTGACGCGCGTCGTGGGAGCGAGTCCCCCTCGCGTGTTTCGGGCCGGTCGTCGCGTATCGCGCGTCGCGATCTCCCAGCCAGGCGCCGATAAGATCGCCGATATTTCGAGGGCGCCAGGCGGGGGCACAAGGCGACGCGCGGAGGGGATGGCGTCCGCGTCCGGGGACTGGGGCATGGCCCGCCCGTCGACGCGCGGGCCCGTGATCAAAGTCAAGGAGAAAGACTCGCGCGGCGACGCGGAGCTCGGCCGCGGCGTCGACGACCGGGCGAGATCTTCTTCCGATCTCTCCTCCGCGGCCGACGCCGTCGCCACCGCGTCCGCGTCGTCGTCCGTCGCGACGGTCTCCCCCGACGCCGCCGCGTTCTCGTGCAAGAAGTGCGCGCGCGGGTCCTCGTGCTGGCCCGTGCACGTCGTCACGCAGAGCCTCGCGAAGATGCGCGACGACTCCAAGCGCGGTCGCGCGGCGTCCGCGCGCCGCGGTGGCGCGTCGTCGTCGTCGTCGTCGTCGTCGTCGTCGTCGTCGTCGTCGTCGCGCGCGATCGATCCCGAGGCGCCGTGGGCCGCCATCGACGGCCTCCGCGCGGACGGCCATCGCCCGACGTTCAAGACGTACACCGCGCTCATCACCTGCGTCGGCGAGCTCGGCACCCCGCGCGACGCGGAGGTCGTCCTCGACCGCATGCGCGACGCGGGCGAGTCCCCGGACGCTCGCGCGTTCAACGCCGTCGCGCACGCGTGGTGCGCCGCGGACGACCCGCGATCGGCGGAACGCGTCGTCGAGCGCATGCTCGGCGAGGGCGTGCGACCGAACGACGCGACGTACCCGGAGATCGTCCACGCGTACGCCAAGACGGGCGCGACGAGCCGCGTCGAGGCGGTCATCTCGCGCATCGAGAGCGACGCGGGAGAGCTCGCGCTCGGCGAGAAGGTGTACCACGCCTTCGTGCGAGGTTGCTGCGACGGCGGGAGACCGGAGGACGCCGAGCGCGTCATCGAGCGGTGGCGGTACGAACAGTTCGACATGGAGCGCGTCGCGGATAAGAAGGGAGCGATATGCAAGCCCGTCGCGGCGTCGTACGGGATGATCATCGATCACTACGCGCGCGACGGACGCATGGGCGACGCGCGGCGGCTGCTCAATCAGATGCAGTGGGACAACGTGGCGCCGTCGATCGACGTCTTCAACATGCTGTTGCGAGGCTACCTCGCGATCGGGAACGTCGGCGCCGCGCAGGACGTGTTTCGGGAGCTCGAAGGCGGCGGGACGTGGGACATGGAGAGCCTCGGGATCGAGCCCGACGTCGTGAGCTACACGAGTCTCCTCGACCACTGGGCCGCCGTCGGCGACGCGGAGCTCGCGGAGAAGGTGCTCTCGAAGATGATCGCGAAGGGGGTAACGCCTGATCTTCGGACGTTTGGGGCGCTCGTGAAAGCGCACGCGCGCGCGGGCGACCCGGAGAGCGCGGAGGATGTTTTGAGAAGGATGCGCGAGTTCGACGCGCCGGCGGAGAAGAGAAGAGGCGGCGGCGGCGGCGGCGGCGGCGCGGGGGGCAAAAAGAAGGCGCCGCCCGCGAACGCGAACGCGAAGACGGCGGCGGCGGCTCGAAAGAAGCTGAAACCGAACGTGGTGCTGTACAGCACCGTCGTCAGCGCGTACGCCTCGCGCGGCGAAATGCGCGAGGCGAAACGCGTCATCGCTCAGATGCCCGCCGACGGCGTGAAACCGAACGACCGCACGTACGGGCACTTAGTCTGGGGGTACGGCTCCCTCGGCGACGTCGCCGGGATCACCGCGAGCGCGCGCGCGATGGCGGAGGACGGCGTGAGCCTCCGCGCGGGCGGGCCGGGGCGATCCGCGCTCGTGCGCGCGTGCCGAGAGTGTGGGCTGCCCGCGTCGCACGTGGATCGAATGGTCGACGCGCTGACGCCGACGCGGAAGAAGAACGGCAACGGCGGGGGGGGATGGCGCAGGAAAGGCGACGGCGGCGGCGGCGGCGGCGGAGAGAAGCGGGCCGGCGGCGGGACGCGCGCGACGAAGGGGAAGCCGGGACCGGCGGCCCCGACCGCGTCGACGCTGCGCGTCGCCGGCGGATCCCGCGGCGTGGGGCGCGTCCGCGTCGGGGGGAGGCCGCGCGCGGGGTCGGGGTCGAGGTCGGTCGCCGCGAGGAGAGCGTACGGCGGCGGCGGCGTCGCGGGACTCGCGGCGGTCGCCGCTCGCGTCTTCGCGTTCTTTTAGACGGAGACCGAAATCGAGTCGCGTCGTCGCGTCGTCGCGTCGTCTTCAAAGTAAATTATGTCTCAACAAATCAAAAGATATCTCAAACGAGCGATCGACTCTTCGAGCGTCCCGCCGCGTCTCGCCGCGCGCGTCACAGCTCCGCGGCGACGGCGTCGATGAACTGCTCCGTGGTGAGCCCCCCCGCGCCGCACAAATCGCGCGTCCCTCGGCCCTCGCGGAACAGCTTGTGAATCACCGCCCTGAGCTTCGCGGTGTACGGGTGCACGGCGTCCGCGCCGCCGTGGACGTCCGCGGCGTGGTTCATCGCGCCGATGAGCCCTTCGACCATCCCGAGCGGGTTCAAGCTCGTCTCCTCGCCTCGCAAGCGCGCTTCGTCCATGTCCGTGACGGTGCCGTGCGACGCCTCAAACTCTTTGATCAGCGTCCCGTCCGCGTCGACGCCGACGAGGTTCGAGGTTATGAACCCGGGGGACATGTGCACCTGCGCGAGCTCGTCGGTCAGGACGTCGCCGTCGTAGTTGTGCGCGGCCATGCCGAACCCGCCGTCGGTCCAGACCACGAGCTTCATCGTCGCCGCGTCGGAGAGAAGGTGCACGAGCTCCGCGTTGTCGCCGATGATTTTTTTCGCGCGAAACTTCTCCTTGAACTCGTCGTCGAACACGCGCTTCATCGTCTCCCAGAACGGCTCCTGCCACTTGAACACCGTCTTCTTCGTGACGACGTACGGCACGATGCCGGCGTCGAGGCACCTGCCGAAGAAGATCCGCGCGAGGTGGTTCACGTTATCCAACGGATTATGGTACGTCACGACGGCGTTCAAGTCGTCGACGACGGCGCGGTCGTCGACGACGATCGCGTCGCCGCCGCCCTCGGGGACGAACGTCGTCTTCAGCTGCCCTTTACCGACGATCTTGTACCCGGCGGAGTACTCCCCGCCGACGGCGTGACGCTCGAAGAACACCGGCTTCTTGTACCCGAGCTCGACGCCGTCGATGTGAATCGTGTCTCGCGAGATCGTGATGCCGTTCCAGCCGCGACGCATCGCGCCGTTCGGGGAACCCCAGGCTTTCTTGAGACCGAGGCGCTTGACCTGGTCCGCGGTCGGCGTGATCGTGGGCTCTTTGAAGATCGCCTTGAGCCTCGCGCCCGCGGTGATGACGTCGCGCAGGACCTGGTCCTCGGTGTCGTCCCTGTTCTTCGCGCGAAGGTCGAAAAACTCCCAACGCGAGGTGTCCACGTGCGGAGAGACCCACTTGTCTAAGATGAGCTGCATCGTGTATCGCGTCATCTCCTCGCCGGCGACGTACACCATCGGCGCGGCGGAAATCTTCGCGCTCCCGGCGAGGCCGCGGGCGAAAAAGCCGTTGGACGCGTCGCCGCCGCGCGCGCGCGGGGCGGCGCAGTTGAGCAGACGCCCGCCGTTCGCGAGGAGTCGGCGAAGACCGCTCATCTCTCGCGGCGGCGGTGTTTGGCGATCGGAGTCGTCTCGGGGGAGGGGCGAGAAGATCGGAGGCGCCTCGGGCGTCGTCGTGACGCGTGAATCACGCGACGTGGCTTCGAGATCCGCTCGCGGCGCGCGCGATCGCGTGTGGCGATCGCGCCGCTTCGGGATCGTGCCTTTTCGTTTTTTCGACGCGTCGCTTCGAAACGGAAGTTAACACTCGAATCTCACGCGGTGCTCAGTGTCCGCCGCGCCGCGCGTCGCGCCGTCGTCGACGCGCGCACGCCGCCGCGCGCGCGCGATGACCCTCCGCGGATGCCTGCGCGGCGCGCTGAAGTTCACGAACGCGCTGCTGCTCGTCCTCGGCGTGTTCGCGGCGCTCTTCGCGCTCCATCTTCTTCTCACGTTTCAGAAGGAGCGCGGCAGCGACGGAGGAGGGGGAGGATCTGGCGCGGGGCCGCCGCCGTCGGCCGCGGCGCCGCCGTCGCCGCCCGGGAGCGAGGTCACCGCGGACGAGCCGTGGTGCGCGCGCGCTCGCGCGCTCTCGCTCGCGTCCGCCGCGATCGCGCGCCGCGGAGCCCCGCGCGCCGCGACGACGTCGCCGCGACGATTTTCGCAACGACAGCTCGCGGCAGCTCTTCTTTTTTCTCACAGCGCGCCGCGCCGACCGCTCCCCCGCCGTCCCGCAGGTTCCTCTACGCCTTCGGCGGCGTCGGCGTGTACATCGTCCTCACCGCCGCGCTCGGGTTATGCGGCGCGGGCACGCGGTCGTGCGCGTGCTGTCTGAAACCCTACGCGTGCATGGTCGTCGCGCTTCTGCTCGCGCAAGCCGTCGTCGTCGCGGCGGCGTTCCTCGCGAGAGGAGACTTTCGAACTCTGCCGAAGGCGCGTTCTACACACTGGTTCCCATACGACCGCGTTGGCGTGGTGAACGCCGTTTCTCAAGGACTTCGCCCGGCG
>MDSW01078555.1_pt1 | contig 11008 bp, 10 predicted proteins | sample 811171 | NCBI WGS metagenome assembly MDSW01 (sample SAMN05326641, study PRJNA326480) | marine metagenome | isolation source: seawater | place: Atlantic Ocean: North West | collected 2012 | reverse complement strand
TCGCGTTGGCGTGGTGAACGCCGATCCTTAAGGACTTTTCCTGGCGCGTCTCTCCGCCCAGCTCTCGCTTTCAATCCCCGCCCTCGACGCCTTTCAACTCCATCTGACGCCTTTCAACTCCACCCCGACGCCGCTTTGTATGGAACGACCCTCAGCCAACGATGGGGCCGCGAGAAGCTCTTCTACATCTTCCTCGCGTTCTTCATGACCTTCTTCGCCGTCTTCACGCTCGTGCTGTACCCGAACATCGACGCGCTGCATCCGACCGCGTTCGGCGCGTCCGTCGCCGCGGGCCTCCCCGCCGGCCTCGCCGGCGGGGTCGCCGTGCTCACCAATTGGGTCTACTCGTTGTTTTACGTCGCGAGCGAGATGTGGGGAGACGTGATGCTCTCGCTGCTGTTCTGGGGGATGGCGAACGAGACGACGCGGCTCGAGGACGCGGGGATCATCTACCCGCTCCTCGGCGTCGGCGCGAACGTCGCGCAGGCGAGCAGCGGCGTGATCGTGCGTTGGGTCTCGAGCTACGGCGGGTGGACGCATCTCACCGCCAAAGAGGCGTGGAGCGTGAAGCTCAACATCCTGATGTCCATCGCGTTCGCGTGCTGCGTCGGGATCGGGTTGACGCACGCGTACATCATGAAGCGCGCGCACGACGCGGACGGAGGGAAGCAGTACGACCTCGACCAGGCCGCGGCGTTGAAGGCGAGGGAGGATCACGCGAAGGATCAGGCGAGGGTCGCCGCGGGGAAAAAGCCCAAAAAGGACAAGACGGGCTTGATCGACGCGCTGAAATTCGTCGCGCGCACGCCCGAGGTGCTGTGCCTCGCGGTGATGTCCATCTGCCAAGGCCTGAGCAGCATCTTATTCCAGGTGGCGTGGAAGGGGCAGCTGAGGATATTACACCCGGAGCCGCACGCGTACAGCGCGTTCATGGGCGACGTCCAGCTCGGCAGCGGCTGCCTGACGTGCTTCCTCATGATCATGGCGCCGTGGCTGTTCAAAACCCTCGGCTGGGCCGGGACGCTGTCCGTGACGCCAAAGTTCAGCGCGATCGCGGGGTGGAGCTTCTTCGGGTGTTCGATATGGCTGGCGTCCAGAGGGATGCTCGTGCACGGCGCGCCTCTGTTGACATACCTCGCGTGGGGCGGCGCGGTGTTGTACGTCATGGAACGCGCCGCTAAATTTTCGCTCTTCAAACCCGCGGAGGAGATGGTCTACATCACCCTCGACGAGGAGTCCAAGACGAAAGGCAAAGCCGCCGTGGACGTCCTCGGCGCGCAGGTGGGGAAGACGGGCGGGAGCATGCTTCAGCAGGGGTTTTTGCTATTCTTCGGCACCATCGTCGCTTCGCTGCCGTTGCTCGCGGCGGGACACACGTCGATCGTGTTGCTGTGGCTGTGGGCGGTGCGGAGGCTCGATAGGATGCACGGCGCGGAGCTGGAGCGGGTTCACGCGCGGTTGGACGATTTGGACGAGGACGCGGCGTCGCCCGCGGTGGCGTGATGAGACGGCGACCGCGACGGGCGGCGGGGGGGAAGTCGACGGATGTATTTTTGTCAACCTTAAGGTTACTTTGTTTTGTCGTCGCCGGCAGATTGGAACGCGTACGCACTGGTCGCGCTCGTCTCTGTCACGCGGTACGGTACACGTACGTTACGTTATGCTCCCTACATTACATCCTACTACAGTGCGCTCATCATCACTTCGCTTCGCTTCGCTTCACTTCTTCTTCTTCGGCGCGTTCGCGCCCGACCCGCCCGTCTGCGTCGCGGACGCGTACCCCATGGCGCGTAACATCTCCATCACCGTCGCCGCGACGTCGCCCTGGAACGTCATCGCGCCGTTCTCCGCGACGCTCCCGCCGCACCCGAGCACCTTCTTAAATTTCTGCGCGATCTCCTTCGCGGCGTCTTTCCCCCCCGGCGGCGCGAACGCGTCGATCACGGTGACGGTCTTTCCCTTCGTGCCGCTCCGCGTGACGCCGACGCGGACTCTCTGCGCGGCGATGTCGACGCCGACGCTCGCGCCCGCGCCCGCGCCGATCGCGTTGGGGGGCTTCTTCGCGCCGCCGCCTCGCGTCGGCGCGGCGGTGGTCTTCGATGATTTTGACTTCGCGCGCTCGGCTTTCATCGCGCCGCCTTTGGACAGCGCGGCGACGGCGTCGGACTCGCTCATCCGCGTCATCGACGAAAAGGACGACGACGACGACGACGACCGCTCGGTGGCCTCCTTCGCGGCGTTCGACGCCGCGGGCAAGGACGACTTCAGCGACGCGAGGTCGCCGAACGGGTTCGCTCCCGGCGGGGTGGACTTCTTTCCGCCGCCGCCCTTCGCGCCGGCGAAGACGCGAACGACGCGACGCATCGTCGTCGTCGTCGTCGTCGACATCGCGGAGGAGGAAGAGGAGGAGGACGACGACGACGACGCCGTTCGTCTCGGAGGCGCGCCGCGCGCGTCGCGCCATCCCACGCGCGCGCTCGCGCGCGCGCGCGGCGCGCACGTCCCGGACGCGATCGCGATCGACATCGCGACCGCGGACGGCGTTCTCGACCGCGCCGAGGCGCGCGTCGCTCTGCGGCGTCGCGGCCCGCTCTCCACGACACGAAGAAGGTCAGGTCGTCGCGGAAAATCTGGAGACTCTTCGCCCCGAACAGAATTCTGTTCCCGAGAGCATTTACCCCCGCGCCCTCTCCCGCATCCCACACGCCATGGCAGCTCCCAACACGGACTGGTGGGCGACGATCCAGTCCGCGGCGTACACCGCCGCGGAGACGACGCGCTTACTCTCCCTGCGCACCGCGAAGCAGGCGGAGGTCATGTACCACGAGCGTCAGATTCAATTGACGAAGGAATCGTTCGGGAAGGACGTCTTCCAGCACATGGAGGCGAACAACGCGGCGACGGTGCAGCAGATGTTCGCGGACGCGAAGAGCGCGATCGACGGGATCAAGGCCACGATCGCGAAGTGCAACGAGGACATCGAAGAGCTCACGAAGCAGATGGCCGCGGTGGGGTCGTGACGACGAGGACATTAATGTATTTTACCCCTTTGAATCGACGATGGACGAACTGGAACGGACGACGCGTCGGAACGGCGCCGAGGAGACGCGACGGAGCGTCGACGAGAAGGAAAACGACGTGACCGACCCCGCGCCGCGCGTGGGATAGCTCAAGATAGACGAAATAGGTGCAATAGCCGCGTATGATAGTAGGTTGAACTGAATCAAGCGATTGGTCGGACAAGACGCCGAAATTCTCATTCACATCAAGACGCAGTCGCTACCGCTCTTCTTCTTATACTTCCCGCTCTTGCTCTTCCCCGGCTTCGCGCCCTTCTGCGCATTGCCGCCGCCGCCGGCGGCAGCGGCGTCCTCCCTCTCCCGTTCCCGTCGCATCGTCCCGTCATGGCGATGACGCGCCTCTTCCGCGTCGCGTTCCCGCCGCTCCGCGCGCCGCCGCGCGTTCGCCTCAGCCTCCTCCGCCTCGAACTCCGCCTGAAGCGCCACGGCGAGCGCGTAGTCGCCGTCGCCGTCGGTTTGGGGCGCCGCGCCCGCGCCCGCGCGGTGGTGCTGTCCCACGGGCACGCCGACCGCGACGCCGCGCGCGTCCGGCGGCGGCGGCGGCGGCGGCGGGCGCAAAAAGTCGTCGCCCAACGCGCCGCCGCCGCCGCCGGACGATGCCAGCATCGCCGCGGCGATCCGCGCGTCCTCCTCCGTCGCCCTCCGCTGCTCCTCCGCGGGATCCAAGTGCGGCGCGAACGCCTCGAACCTCCCGTTCACGAACGTCCCCGCCGCGTGCGTTACCCCCCCGCCGCCGCCGCCGCCCCCTCCACCCACTCCGTCGTCCGCAGGCGCCAACGCCTCCCACACCACGTCGCTCTCGTTGAGGTACCCTTGGTCCGTCACGAGCAGGTACAGCGCGCCGTCCTTCTTGAACACCGTGCTGAAGTGGTTGTTCCGGAAGAACACAACGAGCTCGTTCTCTTTCACGCGATCGCGAGCCGCGCGCAAGCCGTGCGGGGTGAGCTGCGACGCGGAACGCGCGAGGAAATCTTCGATCACGAGCCGCTCCGTCGTCGCGTCCATCGCCGAGGCGTCCGACCGGCCGCTCGTCGTCGCCGCCGTGATCTCGCCGCCGCCGTGGTCGTCGTCGGTTCTCTCAGGCGGAGAGTCGTGGCCCACGCGCAAGCGCGAGAGGTTCACGCCCAGGGGGTCCGAATCGTCCGCGTCTGCGTCTGGCGGCGGCGGAGGTGAGACTGCTTCCCATACGACCCCGTTCGCGTGGTGCACGCCGTTCCTTAAGGACTTTTCCGGCGGCTCCGGCGGCGCGCTCACGAGCTCGATCATCCGCTCCATGAGCTGATTGTAGCTCCTCCCCCCCACCGCCGCCCTCGCCTGCGCGTCGTCCGGATCTATCACCCACGCGTGGCACAGCGTCACGTCGAGCAGGTCGAATATCGCGAGTTGCGGCGTGAACTCAAAGTCCAGCGGGTGACGGAATCCGACGTTGACGTCGAGCCCGGTGGCGAGCGCGGGGAGCGCCGCCATCGCGTCCGAGACGTTCTGCTCCTGGTTCTTCCGCACGAGCTCGTCCGCCTCCGCGCGCTCCCGCCTCTCCGCGGCGGATTCGGCGGATTCTGCGGACGCGGACGCGGACGACGTCGCGCCGTCGGACGACGGCGAATTTGACGTCTTGTCGTTCACGTCTAAGATGCGCGCGGCGACGAGCGACATGAGCTCCGCGGTGGTCACCTCCGGGCGGTCGGACGGCCCGCTCAGGGTGAGCGCGTTCCGGAGGAGGAGGACGTTCGCGATGCCGATGAGCGGGCACGGGCCGTTCTCGTTCTGGCAGATGATGGGGCGCTCGGCGCCGAGGAAGGAGACGCGCTTCACCGCGTGTCCGCGCATCTCGTCGTCGTGGCGCGGCGGTATAGGCGGCGGCGCGGCGGACGCCATCGCCGCGCGGCGCGGCGCGGCGGCGACGGCGGCGGAGGTGGCGGCGGCGAGACCCGCGGCGAGCGACGCGAGACCTGCCCCCGTGCGGACGCGCGAGATGGAAGTGACGAGGGGGCCGGCGATCTGACATGACATCGCGTCGCGTCGTCCTTCTGTTGTGGTCTTCATCAGTTCAGTTCGCCGCGCGCGAGGGGACGTCGCGCGGTCGTCGTCGTCCCTCTTCGCGCGATGGAGACGCGCGCAGCGCGCGCGCCGGCCCTCGCGTCGACGTCGCGCCGCGCGCGCGACCGCGCGAGAGACCGCGCGCGCGCGCCCGCGCGCGCCGCGCATCGCCGCGTCGTCGCCGCAGCAGACGCCGCGTCCGTCGGATCGGACGTCGTCGTCGCCGTCGTGACGACGTCGAGCTGCCCGCACTGCCGCCGCGTCAAGTCCGCGCTCGCGGACGCGTCCGTGCCGTTCGTGGAGATCGACGCGTCGTCGGAGAACGGCATCATCCTCCGCGCGTCGACGTCGCTCAGCGGCATGCGAACGGTGCCTCAGGTGTACGTCGGCGCGGTCTGCTTCGGCGGCGCGGACGACGTCGAGGAGGGTCTCCGAAGCGGCGCGTTCGCGGCGAAGGTGGCGAGCGCGAAGGACGAGGGCGCGGTTCTCCCGCCCGCGATCGCGCGCGCGATGAGGGAGAGCGCGGTCGCGGCGAAGGAGGAGAAGGAGAAGGCGGAGAAGGAGAAGGAGGAGGAGGCGGAGGAGGAGGCATCGGACGACGACGCGGAGTACGCCGCGCTGGACGCGCTCGCGACGAGGATGGCGGCCGCGCTGACCCCGCGCGACGTGTACGCGTTCGGAGGATGGCGCGCGCCGCTGACGCTCCTGCAGTGCGTCCTCGACGGCGCGACGATAACGCGATGGCTCGCGACCGCCGCGGACGAAAGTACGGCGGCGTCGACGCGCGGCAGCACCGCCGCGGAGCTCGGCGGTAAGATGATGGAGTACGGTCTGCTGACCAGCGCGAGCGCGTCGGAGGCGTTCGAGGACGACGGCGGGAAGCTGTACAGGCTCGCGGACCACGCGTGCGAGCCGCGGGCGTACCCGAAGACGACGCCGGCGCCGTTGAACGCGAGGCGGCGGCGGCGGCGCGGCGGCGGCGGCGACGGGAAAAACGCAGGCGACGCCGCCGCCGTCGCGGCGTCGCTTCGGAAGAAAATCCTCGCGCTGTACGACGCGCATCTCTCCGAGGACGGCCGATCCGTGGACTACGCGGCGATGAGAACGTCGCGCGCGTTCCGGGAGTACGTCGACGCCACGGAGGATCTGCGCTCGGTGGACCCGCGCTCCATGCGTCGCGAGGAGAAGATCGCCTTCTTCTTAAACGTCTACAACGCGCTCGTCGTGCACGTCACCGCCGTCGTCGGCGCGCCCGACGGCTTCTTCGATCGCTTGACGTACTTTGGAAGGTATAAATACGAGATCGGCGGGTGTTACTACTCCTGCGATGACATCGAGCACGGGATACTGCGAGGGAACAGGCCGGGCGCGGCGAGTCTCGGCGCGATCGTAGGAAAACCGGGGCTCTCCCGAGGCCCGTTCGACGCGACGAGCGACCCGCGCGCGCAGCACGTCGTGCTCCCCGTGGACCCGCGGATACACTTCGCGCTCGTGTGTGGCGCGAAGAGCTGCCCGCCGATACGCACGTACACGGGCGAGGGGTTGGACGCGCAGTTGGCCGCCGCCGCGGAGGCGTTTTGCGAGGGCGACGTCCAAGTCGTTTTGTCGGACGATACAGTCGCGTCGGACGCTCGTTCCTCTTCTCCGGCGAACGATCGCGTCGTCGTGCGCGTGTCCAAGATAATCGGCACGTGGTACAAGGACGACTTCGGCGACACCGACGAGGCGCGGCTGCGGACGATTTCGACGTACTTGCGGCCGGACGGCGACGCGGCGAGACGCGTGCGCGACGCGTTGGACGGCGCGAAGCGGGTGACGTTGGAGAGCCCGGAGTACGACTGGAGTTTGAACGGAACGACAACGGTCGAATGACGTGCGTTTCGTTTCGTTCGTTTCTTTCGTTCGTCACCGCGACGCGTTATCGCTATAGGGAGGGTAGTTCTCCTTTCGTTCTATTGGTGTCATCTAAGGTCGTGTCACTTCGCGCCGCGAGCGAGCGTTAAGCCTTGCCGCGGCTTTTTCGCCGCCGGCGACCCCGCGGGCGTCCCCCCCAGCCCCGGCGGCTCTCTCTTCGTCTCGCCGCCGCCGCCGTTCCCCCCACCCTCTCCTTCGCCCCCATCGTCGTCGCCGCGCGTCTTCGCCGCGCCGTAGAACGCCAGAGTCTCCTCCTCCGCGCCCATGACGAGCCCCCGCGCGCGGTTCTCGTGCGCCTCGACGCGCGCTTCGAGTTCCGCGATCGCCGCCGCCGCCTCCGCGCGCGCTCTTCGCGCGTCGGCGCACATCGACGGCTTCAGCGGGCTGCTCCCCGCGAGCCCGCCGACGCGCGCGCTCACGCCGGCGATCTTGACGCTCTCCCCGTCGGACGCGAAGGACGCGTCGTAGAGCGACAGCATCGAGCGAAGCGCCCGCAGCGCTCTGCGGTCGCCTTCGACGGCGCGTTCTAATTCCTCGTTCCGAGCCGCGATCGTGCGGGTCATCACGACGAGCGCTTTGCCCCACGAGGCCATCCCACCATCGAACCGCGTGCCGTACACGCACCCGCCGGTCGGTGGGAATCGCAGCGTCGCTTTCGTGTCCTCTTTCTCGTCCAGCACCGCGGTCACGAGCAACCCGCAGGGAAGCCCGTATTCGTTTTCGTCGTCGTCCAAATCTAATCGTACCGTCTCGAAAGTCGCCGCTCGGAGGGTCTTGCGCAGGAGCACGAGCGTCTCCTCCACGGTCAAGCTCAGGGCCTGGTCCTCAGCGACGTGATCGAGGAGTTTGTCCATCGAGAACGTGCGATACAGCAGAATCTCAATGCCCGCGGGAACAGGCTTTAGGGTGAGCGTGGACGGATGCCAGATCCGAAATTCGCACGTGTAGCTCTTCGGCGAGGCTCGCCATCGGCGAGTGGAGTCCGCCTCCTTGACATCGGGGTAAACGAGGATGTCGTAGAATTCTCGCGCCATATCGGCGCCCCAACCGATAGGGATGGCGCCGCATTCGCGCCAACAGTACGCGTACTCCGCCTCGTAGCGCATCGAGAACTGAATAACGCATCGAGACGAACGCGAACGTCGTGGTTGTTTCTTTTTCACTCCGTCGCGCCCCGATGGCGTCCTCCATCCCCTACGACGACGACAACGTCTTCAAGAAGATCATCGAGGGCGTCATCCCGTGCTACAAGATCTTCGAGACGGAGCACGCGCTCGCGTTCTTAGACGCGTTCCCCATGGCGCCCGGGCACGCGCTCCTCGTCCCGAAGACGACGGGCGCCGCGACGATGATGGACCTCCCCGAAGACGTCGCCGCGAACGTCCTCAAGGAACTCCCGCGGCTCGCGAGGGCGGTGAAGGCCGCGACCGGGTGCGACGGCGTGAACGTCGTTCAGAACAACGGCGCGACCGCGGGGCAGGTCGTGTTCCATCTCCACGTGCACGTGATACCGCGGTGGGAGAAGGACGGCGTGGTGCGACTGGGGAAGAGCGGGGAGGCGATAGGGAAGGACGCCGCGGACGCGATGGTCGCGAAGATGAAAGCCGCCATCGGCGAGGCGTAGTAACGCACGAAATGTGACCGTCGTATATGATATGTTATATATACGCGACACCTGTAGTTTATATGCTCACATCGACTTCGTCGTCGTCGTCGTCGTCGTCGTCGTCGTCGATGACGTCTACTACGCTACGCGCGAAGTCTGTTCGCTCGTTCAGTCCCCGAACGACGACGGCGGCGTGATCGAAGCCGCCGCCCACGCGTCGTCGCCGTACGCCCGCATCTCCTCCAACGCCCTCAGTGACAAATCCTCCACGACGTCGTCCACGCCGCCGCAGGACGAGTACGCTCTGTACGCTAAATCGGACGCGAAGCGCAACGCCCAGAGCTCGCTCGACCCGCGCACCGGCGTCGGCGGCTTCCACGCCGCCGCGCGTTTTTCCGACACTTCTCCGACACCTTCCGACATGTTTCCGACACCACATTCTTCTCGTCCGACACCTTCTTCTTCTTCTCTCGCGCGCGTCGCCGCCCACATCTCGTTCGAGCGTCTCAGCGCCGCGCGCAGGACGCGCCCGGTCATCGCCACCGCAGCCTCCTTCAGCCGCGAGATCTCGTCCCGGTAAAACGGCACCCCGGTGGCGGCGAACCTCGCGCTCGACTCCGCCTCGTTTCGCTCCACGCCGCGCACGATCTCCGCGCACTTCGTCAACGCCTTCTCCGCGCGTCGCATGTCCCTCGGCCGCCGCGGGCTGTCGTGACTATCCCTAGACGGCGCGACGTTCTCTTTCTCTGTATCCTCCGCGACGAAGAGCCGGTCCAACGCCGCGCGCGTCGACGCCAACGCGTCGCGATCGTTCGTCGCCGCGCGCAGGCACTCCAACCGGTGCGTCGGGAACTGCAGAAGCTCGAGCACGCCGCGCTCGTCGCTCAGGCGCGCGAGGACGCGCTCCGCGTGCGCGCGAAGCGCCGCGAGCTCCGACGCGTCGGACGTGCCGTCGAGCGCTTCGAGCTTCGCGCGGAGCTCGTGGATCTCGCGCGCATGTTCCTTCGCCTCTCGCTCGACGGCGCGGAGAAACGGGCTCTTCGCTTTGAGCTCGCGAAGGACGTCCTCCGCGGCCGCGACCGCCGCGCGGTTGATCTTCATCTTCGGTGTTGATGACGTGGATGATGCTGACGTGTATGTGTACGCTGACGTGGATGATGACGTGGACGCCGCCGAGCGCGACCGCTCCCGCTCCGCGGCGTTTCTCTCGCGCAACGGCGCGTTGGCGCGCGCGGATATCGTCCGTCTGACCTCACTCATCGCCCTGCTGCGTCGCAGCGTCGACGGCGGCGTCGCCGGCACCGGCACCTGGGTCGACGGCGATGCGTTTGATCGCGCGGGCGCGACGAGCGGCGACAGCGCGGTGCGTCCGCGCGTCGGCGGCGGCGGCGGCGGCGGCGGCGGCGCGAACGAGAGATGCTTCTTCTCCGCGGGCGAGCGCGGCGGCGACGGCGACGGCGACGGCGACGCGCTGCGCCGCGACAGTCCTTCCATCAAACCGGCGGTGCCCCACGACGGCGACGCCGCGGCCGGTGATCGCCACGGCGGCGGCGTGAGCGGCGTGAGCGGCGTCGGATGAGAAGAAGAAGAAGACGCGCGGGCGTCTTCGAACAGCGGCGAGTCGTAGACGGCGGACCACCGCGCCGCGTCCTCCGCGCGATGCGCCTCCGCGGGCGTCGGCGAGACGCGCGCGGCGCTCGGCGACGCCGCGAAGACGCGCGTCGTCGATCTCTTCGTCTTCGTCTTCGTCTTCGTCTTCGCTCTCGCGAGGACGCGCGCGAGGACGAGCGCGGCGCACGCCGCGGCGACGCGCGCGAGCGTTCGCGCGAGGAGGAAGAGCGCGCGAGAGAACGACGACGAGACGTCGTCGTCTCCCCGCGCGCACTCGCCCTCGAGGGCCGCGACGACCGCGGCGGGGTCCGTCTCGATCGCCCGCGTCGCTCCGTTGAACATGGACGCGGTCGCGACGACGTTCGCGAGCGCGACCGCGAGCCCGATGCTCCGCAGTTCCCTCGCGCGCGTCATCCGCGCCCACGCGTCGGAGCCGCGGATGGCGCTGTCGAGACTTCCGTCACGCGCGACGTCTCGCCACGCGGCGACGCGCGCGTCGAAGGCGTCGGGGGACATCGCGTACGCGGCGCCGTCGCCGAACGGCGGCGGCGCGGGGGGGACGTCCGCGTCGGGGTCGAACATCTCGCGCGCGGCGACGACGACGGCGGCGGGAGGCGCGCGCGCCGTCGTTGTTGCCGTTGACGCGACAGCTGTCGTCGCTCTCGTTCATCATTGAGGGTCGTTCCTAAAAAAAGTTCACCGGTCAGTTGAAAGGGGAAGCGATCAAATGTTGAAACCGGGCGATGGGTGAAAAACTTTT
>MDSW01038043.1_pt1 | contig 11008 bp, 9 predicted proteins | sample 811171 | NCBI WGS metagenome assembly MDSW01 (sample SAMN05326641, study PRJNA326480) | marine metagenome | isolation source: seawater | place: Atlantic Ocean: North West | collected 2012 | reverse complement strand
CCACCACTTATGCTCCAATCAGCAGCGTTTGCTGATGCAACAACCATAGTAGAAGCTAATGCAGTTAAACCAACTTTAGTTAGTTTATTCATAATATACTCCTTTGTTTTATAATTAATTATAAACTTCGGGATTTATAGCAAATATACTTACGTTTGTTAGTTTTCTGAGGGTCTTTGTAAAAGAAAACATTAATGTGTTGCTTTTATGCATCACCCAAAATCCCTTTATAATAAGCAATTTTTTAATATAAATACAAATAATTTATAATATACAATATAATTTACCTATGAAACCAATATTATACCTTTTTTTTATATTTCTACTAATTTTACAAAGTGGCTGTCAAGCGTTGAAATACAAAAAAGTTGATGCAAGAGAGTTTCCGCCCGATCCAAAAGAAAGAGTTAAAAAAAATCTTGAAGAAGGAAGAGGTTTCAGGCTTATGGGAAGCACCACTAAAGGAGGAACATTTGATTTTGCAAGTTCCAACCCTTTATGGAGAGCTTCACTAGATATGCTCGATTTTATGCCTTTAATTTCCGCCAATTATAGTGGGGGAATTATAATAACAGATTGGTATAGTGAAAACGATAATCCAAATGAGTCTATCAAAATATCTGTAAGATTTCTTACCAACGAAATTAGATCAGATGCAATAGATGTATCTGTATTTTTAAAACAGTGTTCGGGCAATCAGACAAATTGTTCGATCAGTCAAAATAATAATACATTAGTAACAGAAATTAAATCAAACATTTTGAAGAGAGCTGCAAGATACCAAAAAGATACAATTGAAAAAAACAAAAAAGAAAATCCTTATGTAGGAATTGAGTCAATTGGCGGGGATGCGCCAAAAGAAAATAATAATTAAGAAATTTTTTGTAGTTTTGTGGAAAGATATAATTTTAAATTAATTGAAGAAAAGTGGCAAAAGTACTGGGAAAAAAATAAGACCTTTAAATCTAAAGTAGATAAATCAAAAGAAAAATATTATTGTCTCGAAATGTTTCCATACCCCTCTGGAAAAATTCATATGGGACATGTTAGGAATTATACAATAGGAGATGTATTATCAAGATTCAAAACTCTAAAAGGTTTTAATGTTTTGCATCCAATGGGTTGGGATTCTTTCGGAATGCCTGCGGAGAATGCAGCCAGACAAAATAAACAAGATCCAAAAGTCTGGACAGAAAATAATATTGAAACTATGAAGGCGCAACTAAAGCAGTTGGGTTTATCGATAGATTGGGATAGAGAAATATCAACATGCACAAAGGAATATTATAAACATCAACAAAAATTTTTTATTGAAATGTTAAATAAAGGGTTAGTTTATAAGAAAGAGAATTATGTAAATTGGGATCCAGTTGATGAAACAGTATTAGCTAATGAACAAGTAATTGATGGAAAGGGGTGGCGTTCTGGTGCGATAGTCGAGAGAAAGAAACTAAGTCAGTGGTTTTTTAATATATCAAAATTTGCGGACAACCTACAACAAGAGTTAGAAAATTTAGATGAATGGCCAAATAAGGTTAAGGTAATGCAACAAAATTGGATTGGTAAATCATTCGGTTGTGAAATAGACTTTGAAATTATTGGTGACCCAAATATCAAAAAGATTAAGTGTTTTACGACTAGGCCAGACACTCTTTTTGGCTTTTCGTTTCTAGCATTATCTATAGATCATCCTATTTCAAAATTATATGCAGATGACAAAGCGTTTAAACAATTTAAAGAAGAATGCTCTAAAACCGGAACCACAGAAGAGTCTATTGCAAATGCAGAAAAAATTGGATTTAAGACAAAATTAATTGCAAAAAATCCATTAAACGAAAATCAAACTGTACCAGTTTATTTTGCGAATTTTGTTTTGATGGATTATGGATTTGGGGCTGTTTTTGGTTGCCCTGCGCATGATCAAAGAGATTTTGATTTTGCGAAGAAATATAATTTAAACATTAAAACAGTGGTAAAACCTTTAAATGAAGATGACAATTTTCAGGTTAAAGATGAAGCTTATACTGGATCAGGAATAATTATTAATTCTGATTATTTAAATAATTTAAAAGTTCCTGAAGACTCAATTATTAAAACTATAGAAATTTTAGAGAAAAGAAAATTAGGTAAAAAAAAAATAAATTTTAGACTTAAAGATTGGGGAGTATCAAGACAAAGATACTGGGGTTGTCCAATACCAGTTTTGTACGATAATAAAGGTTCATTTATAACTGTACCTTTGGATCAATTACCAGTTACATTACCTGAAAAAATAGATCTTAATTCAAAAGGAAATCCTTTAGCTTCTGTAGATGATTGGAGAAAAGTAAAAATAGATGGCAAAGATTATTACAGAGAAACTGATACATTAGATACGTTTGTAGACTCATCGTGGTATTTTTTAAGATTCTGTTCTCCAAAAAATAATACTGACGCTTTCAATTACGAGGAAATCAACTACTGGATGCCTGTAGATCAGTACATTGGAGGTGTAGAACATGCAATTTTACATTTATTGTATTCAAGGTTTTTTATGAGAGCAATTGGTTATTCAAATGATAAATTTAAATTTAAAGAACCATTTAAAGGATTATTTACTCAAGGTATGGTTTGCCATGAGACTTATAAAGATAAAAATAATAACTGGAGAAGCCCCGATGAAGTAGAAACACTTGATGGCAAAAACTTTTTTTTAAAGTCAGATAAATCTAACAAAATTAATATTGGACCATCAGAGTCGATGTCAAAATCAAAGAAAAATACAATTGATCCAGAAAAAATTATAAAGCTTTATGGAGCCGATGCTGTTAGATTATTTATTTTATCAGATAGCCCTCCAGAAAAAGATGTACAGTGGTCTGATCAGGGAATGCAAGCATCTTATAAGTTTGTTCAAAAACTATTTTTACAAAACCAAAAGATCCAATCTATAACTATCTTACAAAAAGAGAATGAGTCAATTGAGTTATCCAAGTTTGTGAATATCTACTTAATGAAAATTGAAAAAAACCTATCAAATTTTAATTATAATGTAATAATTGCAAATATTCACGAGGCTTACAGCTTTTTTAATCAGATTGTAAAAGAAAATAAAAATTACTCTAATTTACAAGAAGATTATATAAAATTTTTAATATCAATAACACCCGTTCTACCTCATTTATCAAATGAATGTTTAAATATTTTTAAAATTAAAAATTATAAATGGCCGGAAATCAATAAGGAATTGTTAATTGAGGAGAAAGTAAATATAGTTGTACAAATAAATGGAAAGAAAAGGGGAACCATTTTTACAAAAAAAGATGTGAAAGAAGAGGATCTAATAAAAGAAATATTAAATGGTAAAAATTTTGATAAATTTTTAAAAGAGAATAATATAAAAAAACATTTTTATGTAAAAAATAGATTAATTAACTTTTTAACCTAAATGAAAGAAATTAAAAAAATTAGCATTGTAATTATATTAATATTAATAACAGGTTGTGGTTATACGCCTTTAATTAATTCTGAAAATAATAACTTCAACATTGAACAAATAAATTTTGAGGGTGATAGAAAAATCAATAACTTTATACAACAAAGATTGAATAAGTTTACAAATAACAACAAGGCTTCCGTAAACTATAAAGTTTTAGTAAATTCAAAATTTGAAAAGACAGTAATTAATAAAGATTCAGCTGGTAATCCCAAAAATTACAATATTCGGATAATATCTGAAATAGAGGTTTCTTATAATGAAAACAAATTAACTAATACCTTTATAAGAGATAATTCTTTAGCTGCTCAAAAAAAGAAAATTTCAGAAAAAGAGATGGAAAAAACATATACAAAAAATCTAGCAAATTTAATAGCTGAAGATATAATTTTCTTTTTAACAAATAAATAGCAAATGATAATAAAGTCATTTAATTTGAATGAACTTAAAGTAAATAAATCAAATTTCTTACTATTCTATGGTGTAAACGAAGGTCACAAAAACGAAGTTATTAACAACGTTTATTTAGATACATTTAAAGGTGAGATAATAAAATACGATGAAAGTCAAATTCTAGAGAATAAAGAAAGTTTCTTAGAGAACTGCTTTAATGAATCCTTATTCAGCGAGGAAAAAATAATTATAATAAATAGAGTTACTGCAAAAATGTTTGATATAACTAATCAATTAGTTGAAAGAGAATTAATAAATAAAAAAATAATATTTAAGGCAGGAATTTTAGATAAAAAATCGAAAATAAGAACATTATTTGAAAAAAATAAAAACTTAGTGTGTATTCCATTTTATGAGGATAACAATTCTACACTTTATAAAATTGCGTTTGAACTTTTCAAATTAAATAATATTTCAATATCTAGTGAAAATATTAATCTTATAGTTGAAAGTTGCTCTAATGATAGAGAAAATCTTAAAAATGAAATGAATAAAATTTTAAATTTTTGTTACAAAAAAGATAAGATTAGTAGAGAAGAAATAATCAAACTAACTAACTTGCATGAAGATGAAAATTATTTTGAGTTGGTAGACAATTGTCTTGCAAAAAATCATAATAAAGTACGTAAGATTATTAATAGTAACTCTTTTACAAAGACAGAAACTATAATTATAATTAGGTCATTTCTTTCAAGAATTAAAAGATTAATTGGATTAAAAAAACAATCTCTGAAAACTAAGAATATATCAGAGACAATTAATAATTTTAGACCTTTGATATTTTGGAAAGACAAAGATATTGTCGAGAAACAAATCAACAGCTGGACTATAAAAGAGGTTGATAAATTGCTCGAAGATTTATTAAAATTGGAAATAGATACTAAAAAAAACTACGATATATCAACAAATTTAATTTTTGACTTTATTTTAAATATATCAACTAAAGCTAATAATTAGCTTTTATTACCATAACTAATCTATCAAGCTGATCTGTATTACTGTACTCAAATGAAAGTGTACCTTTATTATTTTTCTTGTGATAAATCTTAGCTTGAAGTCCAGTTTTCTCTTGTAAGCTTTTCTCTAGAGCTTTGATATTGCTATCACTTGTGATTATTTTAAATTTTTTTGGAGATTTATAAATTCTTACTAAATTTTCAGCTTGTCTAACCGATAATTTTTTATCTATAATTTTTTTTGCAATCGAATAACAATTTTCAAGACCAACTAATACTTTGGCATGTCCTTGGGATAATTTTTTGTTTTCTACAAATTTAAGTACCTCGTTTGGCAATGACAACAACCTTATACAGTTGGTTATATGTGCTCTACTTTTGCCAATAAATTTTGCAACTTTATCTTGATCATACTGGAATTCATTAATTAATCTTTTATAACCATTTGCTTCTTCAATGGGATTAAGATCATCCCTTTGAACATTTTCCACAATTGCGAACTCCAAAGATTTTAAGTCGTCTGCTTCTACTTCAACAATTGGCACTTCATGCAAGCCTGCATTTTGTGCGGCCTGCCATCTTCTTTCACCAGCAATAATTTCGTATTTATCAGATTGTTTTCTGACTATAATCGGCTGAATAATACCCCTTTCTCTAATAGAGTTCGTTAGTTCATCCAAATTTTCTTTATCAAAGTTTTTTCTTGGTTGATTTTTATTTCTAATAATTGAGCTAATTAAAACCTTATTTGATTTAGGAGACTCTTTATTATCTCCAATCAAAGAAGATAAACCCCTACCCAACCCCTTTTTTAATTTAATTGTATTTGTCATGCTGCGCTTTCCATTATTTTTTCTTGATCAATAAATTCATTTGTAAAACTTAAATATGATTTGCTGCCTGGGCAAGATTTGTCATAGAATAAAACAGGCATTCCATGCGAAGGTGCTTCTGACAATCTTACATTTCTTGGTACTACAGTTTGATATACTTTTTCTTTAAAATATTCCCTGGCTTCTTTTTCGACTTCAGCCGATAGTTTATTCCTTTTATCATACATAGTTAATAATATTCCTCTAATTAACAGATCCGGGTTAAGATTATTTTTGATTCTCTCGATTGTTTTCATAAGTTGAGTAACGCCCTCTAATGCAAAAAATTCTGTTTGGAGAGGTACTAAAAGTGATTCAGAAGCAACCAGTGCCATAATTGTAAGTAGACTTAATGAGGGTGGACAATCAATCAATATATGACTGTATTGACCTCCAGAATCATTTAAATAAGCCATTATTTGCTCATTTAGTATAAAAGCTCTTTTCGCATCACCAGCAGTCTCAACTTCTAAACCAGATAAATCTACATTTGAAGTTATTAGATCAAGATTTTCAAATTTTGTTATCTCTATAACTTCTGATAATTTTTTAGCACCGTTTAAAACACTATAAATAGATTTTTCTGAATTTTCTAAATTAGATAGTCCTAATCCTGTTGTGGCATTTCCTTGAGGGTCAAGATCAATCACTAAAACTTTTTTTCCTTGCATGCTTAGACCTGCAGCTAAATTTATTACTGTAGTTGTTTTTCCAACTCCTCCCTTTTGATTTATTATGGAAATTATTTTCTCTTTCATTTTTTTTTAAGATTTTGAATTTTTATTATTGTTGAATTTATACTTGTTATACTTTTTTTTTCTTCGTACTCAAACTGCCATTCCTTCATGGCTTTTTTTAAAACTTCTTTTCCGTTTTTTCCTAAAAATAAAATTACCTCATGAAAAGATTTGAAATTATTATATATAAGTTTTAAAATTATGGGTAACGGCTTGAAAGCTCTTGCCACAATGATATCTGAGAGCAAGTTTTTTTCTTCGAAAATATCTTTTTGCAATACTTGAACATTTAAATCAAATTTATTAGTAACATCTTTTAAGAATTTACTTTTATGGAAACTTTTTTCATAAAGTATAAACTTCATATCGGACTTTTTATGTTTCATAATTATAGCTAGCACAATTCCTGGAAGACCTGGTCCAGATCCTAAATCTATGCATGTAGGCATATTAATATCAATTAAATCAATGATTTGCGCACTATCAATTATATGTCTCTCTTTTGATATTTTTTCACTTTCTCTGCTAATTAAGTTAACTTCCTTATTTCTTTCTATAATAATTTTTCTGAATGCCTCAAGATCTGGGAATGTTTCACGTGAAACATTTAGAGACTCCAAACAGGAATAATTTAAAATATTCGAATCAATCAAGCTATATGCTTAATAGACCTTCTTTTGACATGTGACAACAAAATATATACTGCGGCTGGTGTTATTCCATCAATTCTAAGCGCTTGACCCAAAGTTTTAGGTCGAATCTGCTCAAATTTTGACTTAACTTCGTTAGATAATCCAGATAAATCACTATAATTTATATTATCTGGTATAATTAGGTTTTCGTCCCTTTTAAATGCTAAAATGTCTGCATTCTGCTTATTCAAATAACCTCTATAATGAGCATTTATTTCGACTTGATCGTCAATTTCCCTTGAAAATAGAGGGATTTCAGGCCATATTTCTCTAATTTTACTCATATTTACCCCTTTCTGGCTTAAAATCTGACTTGCACTTCTAACAACGCCGTCTTTAGCAATATTTATGTTAAATTTTGATGCTTTTGAGGGGCTAATTTTCAATTTATTTATCAACATATCCATTTTATTTAATTTTGAGGATTTATCAGTAAATATTCTTGATCTTTCATCGCTAACTAAACCAATTTTAATACCTTTATTAGTCAGTCTTAAATCAGCGTTATCAGCTCTTAAACTCAATCTATACTCAGCTCTAGAAGTAAACATTCGGTATGGCTCAACAACACCTTTTGTTACAAGATCATCTATCATTACGCCAATATAAGCTTCGGAGCGATTTAATATAAATGGCTCTGATCCCTTAACTGACAAAGCTGCATTAATTCCGGCAACCAACCCCTGAGCAGCAGCTTCTTCATATCCTGTTGTTCCATTAATTTGTCCAGCGAGATAAAGATTTTTAATCTTCTTAGTCTCTAAAGTTAAAAAAAGTTCTCTTGGATCGATAAAATCATATTCTATGGCATATCCAGCTCTAATTATTTTTACATTCTCTAAACCATTGATTTTACAGCATATTTCTTGCTGCACATCATAAGGCAGGGATGTCGATATACCATTAGGATATACGGTATAATCTTCTAGTCCTTCTGGCTCTAGAAAGATCTGATGTCTTTGTTTTTCTGAAAATTTGACAATTTTATCCTCTATCGAAGGACAATACCTTGGACCTAGGCTTTTTATATTGCCAGAATACATGGCGCTTTTATTCAAATTTTTTGAAATTATTTTATGAACAGCTTCGTTCGTATAAGTCATCCTACATGAAACTTGTCTATTGCGATTTTTGGAAGTTAGGAATGAAAAGAAGTATGGCTCTTCGTCTGCAAACTGCTCTTCAAGATTTTCAAAATTGATAGTTCTAGAATCTAGCCTTGGTGGAGTACCTGTCTTGAGTCTACCCATTTTAAAATCAAAGTTTTTTAGTTGTTCACTTAAACCTGTGGTGGGCTTTTCATTGTATCTACCAGCGGGCGTCTGATCATCACCAATGTGTATAACACCATTTAAAAAAGTACCTGTAGTAAGTATTAGCTTAGATGTTTTAATTTTTCTCCCATCCTTAGTTACTAATCCACTTATAACGTTTTTTGAAAATATAAACTCTATTACAGGATCAGAAAAAATCGTTAAATTACAGTAGTTTACAAGTTTTTCTTGCATATATTTTTTATATAAAGATCTATCACTTTGCGTTCTAGGACCTCTTACAGCTGGTCCTCTACTTCGATTAAGTAGTCTAAATTGAATACCTGATTTATCTGCAACATCACCCATAACCCCATCTAAAGCATCTATCTCTCTAACTAGATGACCCTTTCCAAGTCCTCCTATTGCAGGGTTGCAGGACATTTCTCCTATTGTTTCAAACTTATGAGTAAATAATGCAGTATTTATTCCTAACCTTGCGGAAGCTGCAGCGGCTTCACAACCGGCATGACCTCCACCTATAACTACGACATCAAATGATAATTCTTTTTTCATATATTTAATTTATTACCGATTTTGTATTTTACAAGCTGTGAGATTTCTTATTTACCAATACAAAAATTCTCAAAGATGGACCCAAGTATTTCTTCTACATCAACTTTTCCTACAATTGCACCAAGATGTCGTATTGCTAATCTTAAATCTTCAGCCGCTAAATCAAATTCATTATTATCTTTCTTTTTTAAAAAAACTTCTAAATGTTTATAACATTCCTCTAAATGGGATCTGTGTCTTGATCTGGTTATTAAAACATTATCTGATCTTAAAAATTGTTTTTTGAGTTTTGATTTTACAACTTCTATTAATTTATCTAAGTTGTTGTCTTCTTTAATAGAAATAGTAAGGGGTGTGGTTTTAAAATTTATACTTTTTAAATATTCTGTTCCTAAATCTGATTTGTTGATAACCAAAATAGATTTGTCTTCCATTTTTTCGTTAAAAAACCCTTTAAAATCAAGGCTTTTGGGGTCTAGAAGAGTTATAATTAAATCTGCGTCTTCGGCTCTCTTTATCGCTAATTTTATACCCTTTGCTTCGATCTCGTCGCCCGAATCCCTTATACCAGCTGTATCAAAAATTATTACGGGTATTCCTTCTAAATCTAAGTGCACCTCTAATACATCACGAGTTGTCCCTGCCTTTTCTGAAACTATTGCAACTTCACGTTTTGAAAGATAATTGAGTAAACTGGACTTACCCACATTTGGTGGTCCTATTATTGCTATCCTAAAACCTTCTCTAATTATTTCGCCAGTTTTATTATCGTCTAAGGTCCTTTTTATTTCATTTTTAATTGTAAAACATTTAGTCTTAATATTTACATGACCATTCTCTGGCAAATTCTCCTCTGGAAAATCTATTTTTGCTTCTATATCAGCTAAAGCTTTAATCAATTCTTCTCTCCACAAATTGAATTTTTTGGAACTATCTCCAGACATAATTCTTAAAGCTTGTTTTCTTTGAAGTTCAGTTTCTGCTGCAATCAAGTCTCCAATGCTTTCTGCTTTTAATAGATTTATTTTGTTATTTTGAAATGCGAGTTTTGTAAACTCACCTGGTTCAGCCAATCTACAATCCTCGAATTTTTCAAGTACATTTAATATTTCTTGCACTACAGCCTTGCTTCCATGTACATGGAATTCAGCCATGTCTTCCCCTGTATAACTATTTGGGCTTTTGAAGAATATTACAAGACCTTCGTCTATCAAATCACCACTTTTTGGATTAAAAATTTTTTTAAGTGTGGCAACCTTAACTTTGGGTGGACTGTCATTGATTAAACACGAAATTACTTTTTCTGTTTTAATCCCAGAAACTCTTATTACAGCTATACCCGAAATACCAGGTCCAGATGATAGTGCATAAATAGTCATAAATTTACTTTGACTATATCAGGAAAATTTAAAAATATACTCTAAGATGGTTTATTCATTGAATTGAAGAAATCCGCGTTATTCTTGGTATTTTTCAATTTAGAATTAATAAATTCAATCGCATCCATAGAACCCATAGGAGCGATTATTCTTCTTAAAACATTCATCTTTTGTAAGTCGTTCTTATCAAATATTAATTCTTCTCTCCTCGTTCCAGACTTAGTAATATCAATTGCTGGAAATATCCTTTTTTCTGATATTTTTCTGTCCAAAATTGTTTCACTATTACCAGTTCCCTTAAATTCTTCAAAAATAACCTCATCCATTCTACTTCCTGTATCAATCAGCGCAGTTGCGATGATTGTTAGCGATCCACCTTCTTCAATATTTCTAGCTGCACCAAAAAATCTTTTTGGTCTTTGTAGTGCATTAGCATCTACCCCGCCGGTTAATACTTTACCAGAACTTGGAACTACTGCATTATAAGCTCGACCAAGTCTTGTAATAGAATCTAAAAGAATTATTACATCCTTTTTATGTTCAGTTAACCTTTTTGCTTTTTCTATTACCATTTCAGCAACAGCAACGTGTCTTGAAGCTGGCTCATCAAATGTT
>MDSW01133232.1_pt1 | contig 11009 bp, 8 predicted proteins | sample 811171 | NCBI WGS metagenome assembly MDSW01 (sample SAMN05326641, study PRJNA326480) | marine metagenome | isolation source: seawater | place: Atlantic Ocean: North West | collected 2012 | reverse complement strand
GAAGAGGAACTCGCAAAAGAGTTTGACGTAAGCCGAACGCCGATTCGCCAGGCAATTCGATCGCTGGCCGACCAGGGACTCGTCGAGATTCGCACCAATCGTCGCTCCTACGTTACTGAGATAAACGAAACGCAGTTTGAACAGCAATTTGACCTGCTGGCATTCCTCGAAAGCTATAGCGCAGGTCTATCGGCGGAAAAAATATCGCAACAGGATATAGAGCGCCTCAAGGAACTGAATGCGGGAATGCAGGAGACAATTGAGTCGGAAGACAATAAGCGCTTCCTGGAGTTGAATGCCGAGTTTCACCAGATCGTGCATGAGAACTCTGGCAGCGATAAGGTTCTGGAGTTGCTGAATCGCATTATTCAATTCCCTCACAACCTGTACCTCAAATTCGGCCAGATTCCGGACTGGCATAACGCCAAGAGTGTCATTGAACACCAGCAAATCATTGAAGCACTGGAAAGTGGTGATCGCACTTTTGCCGAGATTCGCATGAAAGCTCACACCGAATCAGTCCGCACCGCTTTTCGTGAGTTGTGGAGCAGAGAAGAATCCTGACCGAGTAATGTCGAAACCAAACTTCCTGTTCTTCATTACCGATCAGCAGCGGTACGACCACGTCGGTTACGCGGGTACGCCCGTACTCAAGACTCCGAACATCGACTCGCTCGCCGAAAACGGTACGTGGTTCTCCCGATTCTATGTTTCGTCGCCGACCTGTATGAGCAGCCGCGCGACGATGATGACTGGCCGACTTCCCAGCTTGAACGGCGTTCGCATGAACGGGTTACCGCTCAATCTGGACTCGGTGACGTTTGTAGATCTGTTGCGCGCAGCTGGATATCGAACGTCGCTGATTGGCAAGTGCCACATTCAAAGCATGCTCGAAGCGAAATCGATGGTTCCCGAGCCATCGTTTCCTGACGGCCTACAGCCGCCTCCGGCGGATCTCACCGAAGCAATGCGCAATCACTACGACCCGCAGCGCTATACGGCGGAGATGCAGGAGGTTTGGGCGCGTACACCCGACAAAGCAGACCAGATCGAGCTGCCTTATTACGGGTTTGATCACGTCGATTTCTGCATGGGCCACGGCGACTTGGTGTCTGGGCACTACAACAACTGGCTGCGCGAACAGACTGGCGGCGACGTCGGACGAGGGATTGGCAACGCGCGCGAAACCAGTGGAGTCGAGGCACCACAGGTATATCAGCCAGAATTGACCGAAGATTGGTATCCGACTCGATACATTGGCAATCAAACTGTGTCCTGGCTTGAGGAACACACGGCGAGCAAAACTGATCAGCCGTTCTTCATCCAGTGCTCTTTCCCGGACCCGCATCATCCGTTTACACCGCCAGGCGACTACTATTCCATGTATTCACCTGACGACGTATCCCTGCCCGATTCGTTTTACACGCCAAACAAGGACGCGACACCGCCTGTTAGACGCCTGTGGGATGAATACGAGGCTGGCAAGGAAAACAAGCGTTGGACTTGGCCATTTGTAACAGGCGAGGCCGAGGCCCGCGACATTACTGCCAAGACATTTGGTCAGATCACGATGATCGACGACGCTATTGGCGAAGTCTTGTCGGCACTCGACCGCCTCGGGCTGCGCGAAAACACGGTACTCGTGTTTTTCAGCGATCACGGCGATTACCTTGGCGACCACGGGCTCATGCTAAAAGGGCCTATGCACTACCAAAGCCTCATTCGCGTGCCGTGCGTCTGGTCTGACCCGGATCCGCGCTATCGAAGCGGGCGCTCCGATGCAATGACCTCTATTCTCGACCTTGCCAAAACGGTGCTCTATCGAGCCGGGCTGCAGCCCTACAACGGCATTCAGGGTGAGGACCTGTGTTCCGTCATGGACGGGAGCGATGAGCTGGCGGACCGTTCGATTCTCATTGAGTCAACAACCCAATATCCGTACCTCGGATTCGACGATATCGTTTCAGTGACAACGCTCGTTGACGAGCGATGGCGATTGTCGGTGTGGCAAGGTTGTGAGTGGGGCGAGCTATACGATGTCGAGAACGACCCGGGCGAAGTGACTAACCTGTGGGACAACCCAAAGTACGCAGAAGTGCTGAGGCATTTGCTGCATCGACTGGTTATCCGCACCCAGGACCACGCCGACACGTCGCCCTATCCGACTTCGGTCTCCTAGGACAGATTCTCGGGCTGCCCGAGGTAGCGCCGCAAACTATTCATAAAGTCGCCGACAATTGCACCGTCAATGCAACGATGATCGGCTGCCAGCGTTACCTTCATGACATTCGCGATGCGAATCGCACCGTCGTCTGCGATTGGAGTGGGTTCCGCGCGTCCAACCCCAAGAATCCCAGCCTGCGGCGGGTTGATGATTGGCCAGCTCTGACGAATTCCGAATACACCGACATTTGAAACCGTGAAGGAGCCACCGTCGTATTGTTCCGGCCGGAGTCGTTTGTCAGCTGCCAGCTTCGACAGCCTTCACGCACAGCTGCTGAACGACGAGATCTCTTTCTACGTGGCTGACCAAACGCTCGGAGTTGAGTCTGAACGCTGCGATGTCCAACCGTTGCTTGACGAAGAAGTCGCGTTCGTAACCAAGCCTGACCACGTCCTCGCCAATCGCAAACGCGTTTCGCCGAGCGATCTTGTGAAGTATCCATTCGTTGGCGTCGCGGACAAGATTCCGGCCATCCTGCGACGCTGGTTTCTTTCAGGGCTGACGACCGATCGCGAGCAGGAACTGCTTGAACGGAATTATCCGTTTGTCGTTTGCGATCATTACGAGGCATCGCGGGTTCTGCTGCTGTCGACTGACTATGTCACCGGCGGACCGATTGACCTCGTGCAAAAGGACATCGACAGCGGCATCGTGGCCAGGCTAAACCTCTCAAAGTTTGACAGCGTGATCGCAACCGGGCTGATCACCCGGAAGGACCGTACCTTGTCCCCTGCTTCGCAGGCGCTCAAGAGATGCTTTGAAGACGAATACGAGAACCGCTAGGTTAGCTGAACACCACCATCAACGTTGACGCTTTGGCCTGTCAGAAAATCGCTATCCGAGGACGCCAAAAACAACGCGGTTCCAACAAGATCAGTCGGCAACATGTCGCGTTGAATTATTCGGGTTTCCGCAAGGTTTTTCTTGAACGGCTCCCAAGCGGGGTTCGCCAGAACACCTTCTGACATTGTGAGGCTTGGTGAAATCGTATTGACCTGAATATTGTCACCGCCAAGCTCTCGCGCCATTGATCGACTCATACCGAGCACGGCCGACTTTGACGCCACGTAGTGAAGTTGTCCTGGCGGCCCTTTGTGTACCGTGCCGGAGGAGATGTTGATGATCTTGCCGCCGCCCGCTTTGCGCATGCTGGGCAGTACTGCCTTGCTCGTCTGCCAAAGACCACGTACGTTGACTTTCAGCATCAAGTCCCATTCGTCCTCCGTGAGTTGATCAAACGGCTTTAGATCCAGCGACGCGAACACGGCCGCGTTGTTGACAAGGATATTGACAGGCCCGAAAGCGTCTTCGGTGGCCGCAACCATCTCTTGCAGCGATTCACTGTTGGTGATGTCGGCCTTGATACCGATAGCTTCACCGCCTGCATCGCCAATCTCAGCGACGATCGAGTCGGTGGACGAAATATCAGCGATAACGACATTTGCGCCTTCGGCGGCAAATGCTCGCGCAAATTCGGCGCCAATACCCTGCGCTGCGCCGGTGATTATCGAAACTTTGTCCTGCAGACGCCCCACTATCGCCACCTCAGAAAAGGAACGCTCACTTTGCGGTCATTGTTGAATGGTTATCCATTTCCATTCTGTCATCAGTTCCATATCGACCTCGGTGCCTTCCCGGCCAAATCCGCTCTCGCCCACACCGCCGAACGGCACATGGGGCTCGGCATACATCGTGGGCGCATTGACGTGCACCATCCCGGACTCGACATCATTTGCAAATTTCATCGCAGCTTCGAGGTCGGTCGTGTAGATCGCCGCGCTGAGACCGAATTCACTTTCGTTAGCGAGTTCGATCGCCTCGTCGACGGAGTCAACTGGATAAAGGCTGGTTACCGGCCCGAATGTCTCCTCGGCGTAAACATCCATCTCCGGGGTTACACCCTCAAGAATCGTTGGTTGGCAACGGTTTCCTTCCCACTCGCCGCCGGCAACGACGGAGGCACCCTTGTCAACGGCGTCCTGAATATGATCTCGAACGCGTTGACGCTGGCGCTCACTGATAATTGGGCCGATCACCGTACTCGGGTCGCGCAGGTCTCCGCGACCAATTCCGCTTGCTGCCCCCGCGAACTTCTCCTTGAACGCGTCGAATACTCCGCGGTGAACATAGATTCGGCTTGCGCCCATGCAGATCTGCCCTTGATAGGCAAAAATACTTTGCACGGCGCCCGGCACCGCCTTTGCGAGATCAGCGTCATCCATCACGACGAGCGGACTCTTGCCGCCAAGCTCCAACGTCAGCTTTTTACCAGTCTTCCCACAAAGTTCCTGAATATGTTTGCCGACAACACTGGAACCCGTGAACGTCACAACCTTCACAAGCGGATGCGTTGTCAGACTGTCCCCAATTTCATGCCCAAGCCCGGTCACGACATTGAACGCACCAGCCGGTATGCCCGCATCGGCGTACAGTTTGGCGAGCCGCAATGCGAGCGCCGGCGCTTGCTCGGAGGGCATGAGGACAACCGTGTTGCCGAATGCCAGCGGACTGGCGGTCAGTCGAACACCCTTCGACAGCGGCACATTGAACGGCGTAATTGCTGCTACTACACCAACCGGTGAGCGTACGCTCATACTGAATCTGCCCGGTGTATCGGACGGCATTGTTTTGCCCGACACCATACGAGTCGATCCGGCCGCGGCGCGCAGAATCGCGACTGCCGCACCGATCTCGAAGCGCGCTTTTGAAATCGACGAGCCAATTTCGTCGACCAGAATGTCGGCGAACTCGTCAGCCTGTTCCTCGAGCAGGCTTGCCGCCCTGGATAACCAGGCTTCACGCTCCTTGGCCACGGTATCCTTGTATTCGGCAAACGCTGCATGCGCCGTTTGCACGGCGCGATCCATGTCATCCGTCGTGCCGAGCGCCGCTTGGGCGTAGACCGAATCATCGATCGGGTTTAGCGAATCGAAGTACGCACCCGATCCAGGTGCAATGGTTTCGCCGCCGATCCAGAGATCGATTCTCCTACCGGCGACTGAATCCTGTGCTGCTGACATATCTCATTCGCTCCTGCTCAGGTCTGCCACGAAATATGCTTTGTCTGGAGAAACTCGTCGAGTCCCTCGACGCCGTGTAGACGGCCAAGGCCGCTCTCACGATACCCGCCTGTTTCAATCTCGGCATGCAACTTCATGTGGGCATTCAACCAGACCGTACCACTCTTGATGCGGTTTGCGAGGCGCAACCCTCGCTGCTGGTCGCTGCTCCAGACGCTCGCCGCAAGCCCAAAGCGGGTGTTGTTCGCCTTCTCGACCGCGTCGTCTTCGTCGCTAAACGTATCAATGGTCAACAGCGGACCGAATACTTCCTGCTGCAGAAATTCGGAATTCGAATCCTCAACGTGTACAAGACTCGGGCTGATGAACGAACCGTTGCCGAGATCGCCACCTGGCGCGCTGCCCTCAAGGACGACTTCGCCTATGTCCTTTGACGCCGTCACGAGTCCGGCAATTCGATCGCGGCTGGCGGTATCGATCAACGGACCGAGCTGACTATCGGCGCTGTCGGCGACACCGAGCTTGAGGCCGCCAAGGCGCTCTGCGAGTTTCGATTCCAACTCAGCGGCGATCGATTGTTCAGCGATGACCCGGCTCGCTGCTACACAGACCTGGCCGGTGTGCGCCATGGCGGCGCGCGTTATTCCCGCGACGGTTTCATCGAGATTTGCATCGCCGAACACGACGCAAGGGGCACTGCCGCCAAGTTCGAGGTTCATGCGTTTCAGCGTCGGTGCACCCGCCGCCATGATGAGCTTACCAACGTGCGTGCTGCCCGTGTAGCTGATCACGTCAACCTCGGGCGACTCGACGAGCAGCTTCGACACGTCGCTGCCGGTTTCGGAGATCATATTGATGGCCCCGGGCGGAATGCCGTCGACCTCGGCCAGCAGCTTGAACACCATCTCATTAACGAGCGCTGTTTGCGGCGCTGCTTTGGTTACCGACGTACAACCGGCTGCAATTGCGGGTGCCAGGGATCGCACGAGCAATGTGATGGGCGCATTCCACGGCACAATGATGCCCGCGACGCCCATCGGCTCGCGGGCGAGCATCGAGAACTGTCCCTGATCAACTTCGGTGACACGACCAAAAATATTGCGTGCGAGTCCAGCGTAATAGCGCGCCTCGGAAATGCCCGCAGCGACTTCGTGCATCGCTTCGCCTATGAGCTTGCCGTTTTCGCGCGCAAGCGCCGCGGCAACGTCAGACTTGGCGGCTTCAAGCTTGTCGGCAAACTTGAGCAGAACCTGCGCTCGGAGGCGCGGTTGATGCGCCCAGCCCGAAGTCTCAAAGCATTCGCGGGCGGCCGCGATCGCGGCTTCGCCATCCGCCAATTGCGCATCGGCGAAGGTACCGACGGTTTCACCGGTGCTTGGATTGGTGCTCTCTGCGGTGGATTCATCCTGGGAACCGACCCATTGGCCGGCGATCCAGTGGCGAGCTGTGTCAGACATCGTCACTCCTGATTTCGTACAACAAAATTTGTTGGAATTGGGCTAATTGGCGTTATTATGCGAATAATTGTACAACACTGCACTGTTAAAACGACTCGAAATCCGGTCAATCAGATCGAAAACGCTATTGATTCGAGGGCAACGATAAACATCAAAACACTACTTTGCCTTGCCACCTTATGGAGCATTGCGGCGTGTTCGCAATCGGGTGGTGGTCCGGACTTTGCCACTGCCCCGGAGCTTAGTCCAAATCCCAACGAACGAGCACCGCTGGTTGCGTTGCTCGACTTTGATGCGCCGGACGCGGTGCGCACCGTCGTGACACTCAATGACGGCGACCGGCAGTGGGACATCGAATTCGACGGCTCGCCGCAGGACATACCATTTCCAATATTTGGCATGCGGGCCGGCAAGCGCCATGACTTCGAAGTGACGATCTTCGATGCTGAAGGCAATGCAACAACCTGGGACGGCGAGCTGATTTTTGAGTCCCCGCCGTTACCAACTGATCGATACGTCATGCCCTACTACGAAGTCAGTGTTGCAGACCAGGACCGCATGGAGCCAGGCATTACGGTGCTGAGCATCCGACACGCCCTGAACGTCCGGCCACAGGACCGAAGTCCAGGTCAACAAGCCTTTGTCGAAGGCTACGGTTTGCTACTTGCACTTGATAGCGAAGGCGAGGTCGTCTGGTATTACCAGTCTGACGATCGAATCGCGGGAATTGACCGCCTCGCTAATGGCAACCTTCTGTATCACATGGCGTCGTTCACGGCCGTCGAAATGGACTGGCTTGGAAACCGGGTGCGTAGCTGGACACCGGAGAACAAACCCGAAGGCATACCGCGTTACGAGGACTCGATTCCGATCAAGGGTATCCAGACGCTGCACCACCAACCGCACGAAGTCGGTGAGGGTAACTTTCTCTCGTTTTCCGCGAACTGGCGCATTATCGAGAATTGGTACACAAACGAATTCGACCCGGAGCCGCGCAAGGATCAAAAGGTCATGGGCGACACGATCATCGAATTCGATAAGGAAGGGAACATACTCTGGGAATGGAATGCGTTCGATCATCTTGATACGGACATGATCGGCTACGAGGCCTTTAATCCATACTGGGTAACACGACGATTTCCCGACACCTGGGATTGGTCGCATGGCAACGGTGTCGCATACGACCCGCGGGATGATTCGGTGATTGCGAGCTTCAAGTTGCTGGACGCTGTGATCAAAGTTGATCGCGAGAGTGGTGAAATCAAATGGATCTTTGGCGATCACCATGGCTGGAAAGGTGAGCTCAAAGACAAGCTCCTGACACCAATAGGCGACGATTTCCGCTGGCCGTGGCACCAGCACAATCCGCGCTGGACGCATGCCGGAACATTGCTTGTGTTCAATAACAATCGGGGGCAGGCCAAACCGTTTGACGGACGTCCCCACGCTCCGTTCAACGAGACCTGGAGCTACTCAGTCGAGTACGACATTGACGAAGAAGCCATGACCGTCAGCCAGGCCTGGATTTCTGAACCCGAAATTACACCCGACTCCTGCAACAGCATGGCAATGAGTGAGTCTCATCGATTGCCGAAGACGGATAATATTCTCGAAATCAATGCCCTTTGCCAGAAGTCGGATACGCCCAACGTAACCTGGGACATCTGGGATCGAAGCAAACGCTACCTTTCGGAGATTCCGCACGGTGGTCGGGTACGCGAGTTTACGCGCACGTCGCCCGCCGACATCGTATTCGATGTGTCATTCAAGGATCCGCACGGTGTATTGAACTGGCAGGTTTACGGCGGATTCAGAATGTCGGGCTTTTACGAGACGTCTCAGGCTCACTAGAACTCTTCGGTATCAATCTCCGCCTGCGTCGATGCCGGATAACGCGGGCCGCTGACCGTGTTCTGATTGATCAGCGCATCCAGTTTCCGAAGAATGTCGTCAGACAACTGCACGTCCGCGGCGGCGACGTTTTCCTCGAGATGAGCTATAGACGTCGTTCCCGGTATTGCGTGCATGTGCTCTCCGTGACTGAGTACCCAGGCCAGTGACAGTTGCGCCGGTGTGCACCCCGCTTGCTCGGCAATGGCGCGATACTCCGGCAGCCAGGTCAGATTTTCGGAGAAATGTGGCTCCTGGAAGCGCGGCATACCGCGTCGGATGTCATTCTCGGCAAAGTTGGGCGGATCAAGATCAACCGACGTCAGGAAACCACGGGCGAGCGGTGAGAATGCGACAAATGCGATGCCGAAGTCCTTGCACGCATCAAGGACCCCAATCTCGACGTTGCGACTCCAGAGCGAGTACTCCGACTGTACCGCTGTGATCGGATGAACGGCATGTCCTTTGCGAACCGTCTCTGCCGAGGTCTCAGACAAGCCGATGGCTCTCACCTTGCCCTCGTCAACCATCCTGCTCATCTCGCCCACGCTGTCCTCGATCGGTACCGCGTTGCCGATGTCGTAGCGATGCAGGTAGTAGAGACCGATGACGTCCGTTTGCAGACGCGCCAACGAACTCTCGATGTCGAGTCGCAGCTTCTCCGGCCGTGAATCGATCGTTCGAACGCCATTCTCGCCACGCATGCCACACTTGCTCACAAGCACAGTGTTTTCGCGATGTGGCTTCAGGAACGGACCAACTAATTCCTCGTTGCGGCCGAATCCGTACAGCGCCGCGCTGTCGAAGTGCGTGATGCCAAGGTCCAGCGCCTTTTGCAGCACCGCTTCGCCCTCTTCCTTTGAAGGCGGCACGCCATAAGCATGCGACAGATTCATGCAGCCGAGGCCGATCGGCGGCACCGACCACTCGCCCAGTTTGCGGTTGCCGGCCGACATCAGAACTGCTGTTCGACCTCATGCAGTACACGATAGCAATCGAGCACTTGCTGAACCGATGAATTAGGCTCCCGGCCCTCAGCGATAGCCGCGAAAAACTCTCGGTCCTGTAGTTCGATCCCGTTCATCGATACGTCAACATTCGATACGTCGATCGCGTTTTCGTTGCCGTCAACTAGATCGTCATAGCGGGCGATGTAAGTGCCGTTGTCGCAGATGTACCGGAAGAACGTACCGAGCGGCCCATCGTTGTTGAATGACAGTGATAACGTGCAAATCTTGCCGCTCTCGGTCTTCATTTGAACGGACATATCCATTGCGATGCCAAGTTCCGGGTGATGCGGACCTTCGACGCCATTCACCTTGACGATTTTCTCGCCAGCCTGGTATGCAAAAAGGTCGACCGTGTGGGCTGCGTGATGCCACAACAAATGATCGGTCCATGAACGCGGCTCGCCTGCGGCGTTCATGTTCTTGCGACGGAAGAAGTAAGTCTGAACGTCCATCTGCTGGATATTCAAATCGCCCGCTGTGATCTTGTTATGCACCCACTGATGCGAAGGATTGAAGCGGCGCGTGTGCCCACACATCGCGACAAGACCAGTTTCCTTCTGCTTGGCAACTACGGCTTCCGCATCAGCAAGCGAATCGGCAAGCGGGATTTCGACCTGCACATGTTTACCGGCATCCATGCACTGAATCGCCTGGTCGGCATGCATTTGCGTTGGCGTGCAAAGAATTGCTGCATCGACATCCGGTTGTTCGAGCGCCTCTGCGAGATCTGTGCAGGCATGCGCGATGCCATATTCGTCGGCGATTGCCTGCGTCGGTTCGAGCGTTCGACCAACAACGGATACACACTCAACGCCATCAATATTCTTGATTCCATCCAGATGCTTTTTGCCGAACGCGCCAGCGCCTGCCAATACAACCTTCATAAGATTCCCCTAGCTTTCGTTCTCTAGAATTAGATGACCGACCGCCGTATTCGACGCCGGTACATGATAGAAGCGGTGTGTCTCATTGACCTTGTCATCGAGCGCACCGCGCATGATCAACCACATAACCAGTTCAACGCCTTCCGAGCCGGCTTCGCGCATGTAGTCAACGTGTGGCATGTTGGCCAAATCATCAGGATCGTTGACGAGTCGATCCATAAACTCCGAATCAAACTCTCTGTTGATCAGACCCGCTCGAGGTCCCTGCAGCTGGTGGCTCATGCCGCCGGTGCCCCATATCTGTAAGTTGAGATCCTCATCGTAGCTCTCAACAGCACGGCGTATTGCCTTGCCGAGGTTGTAGCAGCGACGACCAGAAGGCGCCGGATAGAGCACGACATTTACCGCGAACGGAATCACCGGGCATGGCCAGGCGTCGGGCTGACCGAACATCAGCGACAAGGGCACGGTCAGGCCGTGATCGACCTCCATCTCGCTGATCATCGTCAGGTCAAAGTTTTCCT
>MDSW01203768.1_pt1 | contig 11011 bp, 10 predicted proteins | sample 811171 | NCBI WGS metagenome assembly MDSW01 (sample SAMN05326641, study PRJNA326480) | marine metagenome | isolation source: seawater | place: Atlantic Ocean: North West | collected 2012 | reverse complement strand
TGTCAACCTCAACAAGTATCTCTCTGTTTTCAGAAACAAGGGCTACATTTGTGAAATTGGCACTTCCAACTAGTATTTTTAGTACTTTTTCATCTTTTTTCCATACATAGATCTTTGAGTGGACTTCTTGACTTGTTGAATACATGACATCCAAATTTTTTTCGGCAAATTGCTGATAAATTTTATGTGCTTTTAGATCTACTCCTTCTGTTGGATACATACCAAATACAACAGTTGAATTTACCCCTAGTTTAGATAATTCATTTAGAGGTTCTAAACCTAGATAGCCGGAAATAATGATTATTTGATCAAATTCACCAACATCATCAGAATAAAGTATGGACTCTTTTAGATTCTTGTCTGATTCATTCAAATAAAGTGTCATGTTTGATAAGCGAATTATAAAACTTGAAGCAAAGAGTCTGCAATTGATTTTGAGAATTTTGGTGGTACGGCATTTCCGATCATTTTATAGTTTGCCGTCATGGGCCCAACAAAATCAAAATCATCGGGAAACGATTGGATTCTTGCAGCTTCTCTCGGTGTTATAGACCTTTTTTGAGAAGAATCTGGGTGGATGTGACAGAGACCATCCTTGTGTAGGTGGGCGGGGATAGTATTGGATGGTTTATCGTATTCAAGAACATGATATTTGTGAAAATTGGATTTTCTTCCTGTTTTCTCAAAATACAATTCTTTTTTTGATTGTGTAGTTGAATATTTGAAAATACCATTTTCAATATCCTTAGCCAAGATCTCAAATATATTGGCATCCCTGACACTGTGTAATCTTGGTGTGTTGTTTGAAAAATTATTTTCTCCAATTTCTTCATATAGAAACATTTCCTTGTCTGTTTTTTTTGGTTTGAATTTTGGCATTCCTTGGAGATATTTTTTCAAGACTTCTTGATTTTCATTTTTTTTATTATGCAAAGCTCCATAAAACTTAGAAATTTTTTCTTTATACTCTTTTTTTGCACCAAAAATAATTACTCTTTTTCTTATTTGGGGTACACCATAATAAGAAACGTCGAAAAGCGCCTCTTCTCTTAGATTTGAAGATATCTCATAGTCTATTGAGTTGAAAGCTTCTCGAATACGATCTGTAATTAATGTGCCTCCCGGTTTTGCACTTAAAATCCCCGGAACATTCTCAAAGACAAAAAATTTAGGACTGTAGATTTCTACTAATTTTGCAAAGCTTTCGAACAAATAATTTCTGTAATCTTGTTTCATTCCAAACTTATCTTGTGCACGTCCGGCCAATGAGTAGGCTTGACATGGAGGTCCACCAACTATCAGATGGACTTTATTTTTACCCACTAGGTTTTCTAAACCTACATCGATATCAAATTGTTCTTTTTTGATACCTTCCTGCAATCCGCGGATATCCTGAATGTCATAATTTATGAAAATTTCTTTGTCTGAATATCCCCATTTGCTTAGAAGTCTTTTTTTTAGTGTTTCTAGAGGATACTTCTCCCACTCCACAACAGCTAGAGTGTTGAATGATGATCCAGAAGAAACAAACCCCTCGGTCAACCCTCCACACCCGGCGAAAAGATCAATTAAATTAAACTGATTCATCTAAATATTTTTTAATTCTTCTTGCCATTACCTTGCCTAATATCGGTGGAACTGCATTTCCAACTTGTACATTTTGTTTCGTCTTTGGACCAAAAAATTTAAATTTATCCGGAAATGACTGTAGTCTTGCATTCTCCCTTACGGTTGGTACCCTGTCGTGTTTATAGTGAAAATGATTTCCATGGCCCGTATCTATGGTTTTTGATGGTTTGTTGCTGTGATATCTTGTCCAGGCTTCGTTGAATTTCCTAGAATCGCCAACACCTTTTGGTAGATCTTTATGGTTACCACCCTCCGGTACTTTTCTGATTACGTCTATCACATGTTGTTGGTGGTTTGTTCGGACATGGTTCAATAGCTTTTTTGAACCTTTTCTCATAGTTTCTTGATATTTACTAGTAGCCTTCGCCTGATAATCTGCCTCTTCATTGCCTGTTTTTTTTGCCAAACTAGGCAGGTCACCAATGGCCTCTTTGCAGGTCACATAACCCTTTTCTTTGTGGGTAATTTTTGGGAATTCAAATTTTCCTATTTTTGATCCGACAAAAAATACCCTCTTTCTGATCTGAGGGACTCCATAATCAGGTGCATACAGAATTTTGTAATCCATGTGATATCCTAGTTCTTCCCCTGCAGAAATAATTTTTTCTTTTGTATCCCCTTGGTAAAGTGTAAGCAGTCCCGGAACATTTTCGATTACCAAAAATTTTGGCTTGAGGGTTTTTGCCAACTCAAAAACCGATTCGAAAAGTGAGTTTCTTTTGTCATTTTTATCCCTTGTACCGGTCAGGGAAAAGCCCTGGCAAGGAGGCCCGGCAATAATTACATCTATTCTGTGTTCCTTTACCTCATTTTTGATTGTTTTGATTGAATCTTTTTTATGAAGGTCAAGATTCAAGATACTTGAGTTTTTATGGTTGTATTCGAAAGTTTCCAACGCAGTATCCCAGTTGTCAACACCGAGAACGACATTGAATCCCTCTTGTTCAAATCCATAGGAAAAACCACCACAACCGGAGAATAGATCGACAACATTGTATTTACCCATACCAGAATATATTAAACCTTAACCATGACAAATTGTCTATTTAGACAGATTTTGTATGCTTTAATATTTTTTGTGCAAACTTTTCAGGATCATTGTGTTCCCAAAAAACTAAAACTTCCCAACCTTCCTTTTTAAGTTCTTTTTTTTGCTTGATATCCCTAATTTTGTTTTTCTTGATTTTCTCTAACCACCAATCAGTGTTTGTCTTTGGGGTTATGAAATGATACCTGCATCCATGCCAAAAGCAACCATTTGCAAATACTGCCAATTTGTGTTGTTTGAAAACAAGATCAACTTTGAATTTGAGATCCGGTGTTGGGTTAGTGTTCTTCCTGTATCGGAGTCCCAATTTGTGACACTCTCTCCCTAGTAAAATTTCAATTTTGGTACTTTTTGTTTGTTGCATCTTCATTCTTGAAGACACACCCAAATCAACCATTTACTTAAGTAAAGTTACAGTCTGACCAGTTACTTCAAATTTATCCGTATTTGTAGCACAGGCAAAAGGAATCTGTTCCTGTTGCCATCTTGCAAAGAACAATCCTCTTTCCAAACCCTCGGTATAAATATCCTTGGCCTGCATTTTAGGTCCGAGTTCTTTTAAAATTTCTTCGGTTGAATGTCTTAACGCATTCCAAATGCTACCGTCGACTCTTTCTATACTGTCTCTAATCCAATCTGCTATCTCTTCGATTTGTTTTGAAGAATAACTAAAATCTGAAGGCGCTGAAGGAAGGGTGTTTCCAAATTTACAATCTTTTTGTTTGGGTTTTTCCTTGAGCCAGGTTTTGTAGTTTTCTATGTTCAACTTTACGCTAGCTTTTGAAGTTATTGGCTGTGGTGCGACTTTTTTTCTTACTGCTATAAAAATTCCCCTATTCCAATTATCATTTGCCTCATAAAGACCATTGCCAAATATGTCTTCTTGCATACTTAAGACCGCCAAGTTTGTCAGTTGAAATCTTGAATCTTCTACCCCCAAGATTTGTTGAATAAAATCAGCAGAAACAATTCCTCCATCCTCGTGATAAGTTGAACCGTTTCTTGTTAACTCAGCCATCCACCATAATTTAGCTAGTTGGTGACGGTCTTTTGTAACATATCTAAATAGGTACTCGGCTATGTGTTTATCCTTCTCTGGATTGATCCATCGGTGTCGAATATAATCAGAAAAATATAGCGCAAGATAATTCCAAATATCAGCCTGACCGGCTTCATGCCTCGTCAACCGTAGTGCGTTGTGTAGTCTTGGTGCAATCCATTTTTCCTGATAAATAAAAACAGACCTCTTGCCGCCTTTTTCCTCAAAAAAGTCATAGTTCTTCATAGCTTCGTCGAGAACTATTCTTGCATATTTCAAATCTATATCCGGAAGTTCATGTCTTTTCAATTCATTTGACTTTTCATAAAGAAGGTCTTTGTCCAAGGATTTGATATTTTCATGTTGCGTCAACAAACCTGACTTATTGAGTAAGTCATCTGCATTGAATCCTGTTATTGTTCTTAGCTTATCCATTTAAAAAGGTTTTCCTTCTATATTTACATCTTCTTCTTCATCTTCTTTGATTTTTCTTTCCAATACCAACTCAGTGGATTTTTTGATATCAATAAATTTCTCGATCTCTAAATTCATCAAAGCAATGTTTCTTTCAGGACCATTTTCCATAATTTCTCTAATAACCTCCAACGAAGCATTCTCGGACGAATCTGTTGCCCGATTGATTGCAAGAATTTTTTTTGAGAAAAAGCCAAGTGCAGCCTTTTCAAACTCAGATAGATATTCATATGCTGATCTTGAAACCTCTTCTTGCGAAAAATCTTCTAATTCTTCTAATTGATCACCTATATTCTTGAACACTTTTACCAAAATAGTATGCATGACCACTTTCCATACAGTATTTGTAATCTCATCCTGTTTAAATCTCTTAAAGTAGAGAAACCAATCATTGCTCGTGTCTTCTGTTGTTTCTTCTAACAACTCGCTTATTGAGTTCAGATCTATATTGACATACCCGTATGGTTTGTCATCATTATCAACTTCTGTTGAAACCCACCACTCTTCACCTTTAAGACTTGGTTCAATATCTATATTTTCTTCACCATCTTCCCTGTTATATGGTTCTCCAGTTGTAAAATAGACTTTTTTTAATTCTATTTTTTGACCATTTTTGATAATAGGCTCTGTTTCATTGAAGTTTATCCTTAGTATGGAATCCGAATATTTTGGTTCTCCACCTGAGTATATTCCAAGTACTTCTTCACCTTCGGCAGAAGTCAACATCTCGATAGTAGGATTTATTGTAAAATCTAATCCAAAATAATCTTTTGGTATCTGGACGGTTGCTTTGAACAAGTAATCATCCTCAACTGAATCTCTAATACCCAAATCTTGGGTAGCTAATTCACGAGTATTTATTGTTTCTAGGGGATAAGATAAACGAGTCATCGAAGGTGCTGAGTGAACAACAAGATTTGCCTGTACAGAGTCGATCATATCATCGTAGAATTGATACAGGATTGGATTTACATAATCAATGCCGGTCAACTGTAATCCAACAATTACATCGGTCTCAATTAGGTTATAGTCTTTTACGTCAAACTCATCTCGTGGATAAAGTGTAATTTTTGATGGATTTTTTGGCTGATCACCGATTTCTAACATCCACGTTTCGTAGTCTATATCCGAATGTAGATCCATTTCCTTGCCATCAATTTTGAAATTTGATAACTTTATATATGATTCAATTGATAAGTCAGACCAGGGGAAAATTAGCATTTATACTTCCCTCAGAATCTTTGGACTTTTTTCTACCACAAGCCCTGTATAAGCTGGATTAAAGCCAACCATTGTGTTTTTAATCTTGCACTTGAACTGTATTTTTCTATTTAATCTTCCTCTTGTTGGGAGTTGTGAGCTGTCAACTTCCAAAATATCGTTGTCTACGTATTCTCCACCTTTAGAAATTGAATTTCTTAATATTGTAATTGGAACAGAGTGTCTTGTGGCTGCTTCGTGCGCTCCGATTTGGAGTCTTAAAACGCCTTCAAAGGTTGGTGGAGAAGTTATTGTTGCTGTAACATCATAGTCGTCACCATCTAGCCGTAGCTCATTAACATGCAGGGAAAAGCTTGTTTTCTCTTTATCGCTTACACCTTCGTCATCACCGGGGATTACCAACTTGTTTTGCATATATGTAGGAATGTCCGAAGTTACGGTTAGCTTTCTTTGAAATAAACTTTTCACCAATTTTGGCATTTGCCTCAATATTCCATCTCTCAAATGACTAACAATTCCTCTATGGTAAAGGTTTCTTATGGCTGAAGAAGCTTCCCACACATCATGCTTAACGTTTTCTGCATTCCTAAAGAATCGTTCTGCCACTAAAGCATCTTCATCTGATTGTGCAAATGTACCCGCAAAAGCTACAGAAACGAAACTTTTAGGAACATTACGTAATTGGTTTGAGAACTCATAATTAACGATCATTCCAGGACCTCTAACGAGTGCAATTGTATTTATACACTCTTTTGGTACCTGTGGTTTTGATCTTGAGAGTACCTTTGTAAGAATTGCCATATCATGATTGACTTCAGGGTGAAACTTTTCTTCACCAATATCTCTTTTTGGTTTGGTTTTAGGAATCTCTAAATGCAATACTCTTGCTGCTGTGCTTCCAACATCATTCAATGTTTCTGTATCGGTAAAATTGTGTTCAGGGTTGTCTAGGTCCTCTTCATATTCTTTGTAAAGAGTTATATATGGTTCCATATATAGAGAAGGGTCTATTTTCTCTCTTTGAACAACGTTTTGGTCATTTTCATAGGCTTCAACTGAGACTTCAAGATTCCTTCCGAATTTTGGATTTTTAACAATAGCTGGCCAAAAATTTATTGAAACCGTCTTTCTTATGACATTAACTATTTCTTGGAGTTCGATATCTTCGTATTTTTTTTCTTCAATATCCAATGTTGGGTTGTACCCCACAATCATCACAGAGGTTCCTGCTTTCTTTCCTCTGTCAAGATAAAGTGATTCGACAAGGTCTTTATTGTTCCAAACTGAGCCTACTTTATCCAAAATGTTTTCACTACCTCTTCTGTTTGGCTTGGTATATGTTCCGAGTTTTCCAAACTGTCCGGTTGATCCAAACTCTTCCAATCTTCCGTCTTTTTCTATTCTGTGGTCAGCAAGTCCACATTGACCTATAAATCTATTAAATTTCATGCCATCTGAATAGTCTGTTAAGTTCACATTTCTTTCACCTTCTTTTCTTGGTGAAGATGTATCTGATATATTAGAGTTGAAAAGAAGTGTATGAAACATGGATGCTTTCATTAATGCAAACTTTCCAAATCCAAATGCGCCACCGGCTGTAGGATCTAGTTTTGCATTTACGCCAATCCCAAAAGCAGCAGCTGTAAATGCATTTGGATCATCTGAGTTTATGTAGTCTAAATATCCATCTTCCCCATTTCTTAAAGGTTCTTTGCCAAATAGGCCAGATGTATTGAAGTCTTCAATTGAGATTAGGAAAAGTCCTTTTTCTAATAATTTAAGTGCTTCAGTAATCTGTATATTCAACGCATCTATATTTGAATCAGAATTTGCTACTGCATCTAAATGTTCTTTTAAGTCATCCCACTCAAGACTTTTAAGAAATTCTGTTTTTTTTCTACCAGTTAGTTTTCTTATTTTTATATTAATCTCTACACTCGACAAATTATCTTCAACTCTAGGCCAAAGTGCATCTGCACTGTTTTGGATTGCTTCTCTCAAAAAAGTTTTGATGGATCCGTTGAATCTCGCAACAGCAGCATTGTCATTATTTACTATTCCTAAGCTTGATGATTCCTCAAAATTCCACCCAATCGAATCAGGCATTATGAAACTTCCAATCTGTAAATACTCAAAATTTCTTCAATATTCTCTTTAGATGTACCGTATTCACTTGCTATGTGATCTATAGATTTGCCATCTTTGAAATAAAGATCGACAACATTGTTCCATTTATTCGTCAATATTTTCCTCATCAAGCATGCCTACCAAATCCTTGAGTGTATCTTCTACATTTTTCCTTATAGAAGGAATTAGCTCTTCATTTGCGCCAATAGCGTCAAAAGCTTTTTTGTTGTTGCTTTTTGCAGTAGATAATTTTTTTACTTCCTTTATTGCACCGTTAAGCGCTTTAATAATTTCGTCATAGCTTACTGATAATTCTTTTGTGGTAGATTCATCAGAGTTCATCAGAAGATTTTTTGCCCAGATGTAAGCGATTTTAAGTGGTAGATCCCCAACTTCCTCATTGAGGACAGTTAGAGCCATATTTTCTGAAAGAAGAGCAAAAGGTTGTCCGGAAACCTTGTCGAATCTTTCGTAGTTATCAAAAACAAAAATACCGAAATCTGCACCTCTGTTTTCCATTGCTTTGGTAAGTTCTTTGGTTATTGCTGAAGAAGAATTGTATGTATTAGCTGATTTTGACTCAAAAACTATTTTGAAATCTGAGATTTTGGAATTAGTTTTGAGAGTGACAACATGGTCACCTACCTTGCTTTTAGGCACCAAACCGACAATTTCACCAGTTCTCTCAACTATGTCTCCAACAGCAATCTCGGAAAGAGATTGTTGGACAAAATCTTCGTGCGTTCCACCTTTGGCTGTGGATTTTTCTTTTAACTCTGTAGTCGCCTTGTCTATTTTCAACTCTTGTAATATTTTCTCCATATCCTCACTGAGTAGTTTTATTTCGTCGGTAAATTTCTTTTCTAGCTTCTCTTTGAGTTGAAAGATCTGTGATTCAGAGTTCTCTGGATTAAGGGCTTTCTCAAAAGCATCCACCATCTTACCCTCTTCTGTTTCGAGAATCTCAGTGAGTTTAGAGATTGCCGATTCCCTGTTACTTGGATCGACAAAATTTTCCAATTCGTTGTTCAACTCCTCCAACATTTTCTTTTTGTTCTCGTTTAACTCTTTGACAAACTCTCCGTCTTCATTGAAGTATTTATTGAATTCGTCTCCCATATCATCAACTGAATCTGATAAATTTTTCTTCATCTCCTCTGCAATGGTTTCAAAGGTCTGTTTTGTAAAGTCTCTCTCGATGGAGTTTTTGAGGGAATTCATAGTTTTAACACCGATTTCAATAATGCTTTCAAGGCTTTCGAGCATATTATCTGACTCAGCAAGATAGTCTGCAAGATCCTTATTTGTGATTGTAAGGTCAGAAAATGTTACAGAATCTCCTGTGATTGCAATATTATCGTTTGTTTGGTTGATTTTTTCTACTTTAGCCATAACCTAGATTTTATCCTTCTGTTCTTTTTTGCTCAAGCGATATGTCTTTTTTCATTGTTAGTACGAGAAACACCATTAAAACCACCCCATTGAAACATCCAGTATTAGAACAGCTACAAAAACGGAAAGTAAGATATAAGCTCCGTATTTTTTTCCAAACTCACTCATTTCGTAGTCGTTTGGGTCGTAATAAGTTGAACTTTTTCTGTTTTTATTACTACGCAAGGATTTGGGCTGATGGGTAAGAATGGTCCATAATATTCTAAACATTATTAAAAATCCTCCTTTAATGAGCTTGGTGATCCGGGACTTGAGCTTACATATTCCATAAATCTATTTGCAAAAATCCTGTCCTTTGTAAGGTATGGAATTCTTTCAATTAGACCACTTGAAATCAACTCTTTGGCTTCTTCTAGTTCGATAATCAGAATATTTGAAATGTCTTGTGGAGTTAGAATAATGGGAATATTGTATCTGATGTCTGATTTTTTACTTAAAAATCTCCATAAAAACATAAAAACGCTCCTGTCGTTCGAAAAGGTAATTTAAATTTACATGAGTATTAGTTTTTTTGCAACCCAAAAACAAAATTTTTTACATATGCTTTTTATTTTGCTAAACTGGTAATACAACGCTTTATGCGTTTGAAAAGGTAAAAAACAGCGGTACATACGTATCGCTGTTTTATTTTGTTCGACAAAATATTTGTTCTCAAATTATTATTAGATTATGCCTGCAATCACCATTGGAAAAGAAAAGGCTTTGGATAACGAAAAAAGCACAATCCAAAAAATTGCAAATGTATTGGATGATAATTGGACCCTAGTTGTTCCGGCTAGAAAAGTAAGCCTTGAAGGTGATTTAATACTAATTTCAAGTGATTATCTTGTTTTGATTGAGATAAAAAATTCTGTTGTTCGATACAGAAAAGGCGGTTTTGAACAACAAAACAGAAAATCCTCTAATTGGAAAAAAATTGACCCAATTGGACAAATGGATGGAGTATTTCATGACTTGATGAAATATAAAAAAGAAATGTATGAGACAAATAGATATATCCCGACAAATTATTTTCTGTGTACGCCAGAAAGTCACGATGCCGGAATCCCAGGTGAGGTTTCGGATAATCTATCTCAAATTCATCTTGGTAATCTAGATGAAAATTTAGAAAAATTTATAGTACAAAATTCAAAAAAAATCGAGCGCCCCTTTACGGATAGGGAAATGCAAAATATGATTAAAAAAATTACACCTGATGGTGATCTAATATCTATCGTAAAATCAAAAGAAATTGGAGTACAAGACAGATTAGTTGAGTGCACAAATGAACAAAAAAGGGTTTTGGATGGTTTCAAAAGCCAAAAGATGTTCTCAATACTTGGTGGGGCAGGAACGGGCAAAACAGTTTTGGCAATGGATGCTGTAAGAAAAAGAATCCTGGCTGATAAGTCAAATAAATATATCTTTGCCTGTTATACAAACAGGCTTTATCGTGATTATTTATCAAGAAGGCTACCAAAAAATGTGTTTGGTGGAACCATAACAATGCTACTGATACAATCCGCTAAAAAAATACTTGGACATGTGGGCATAGATTATGACGAATTTAAAAAATGTTTAGAAAACATAAAAAATCGTGGAATGTTTGGTGAGTATTTTGAAGCCTATGGGAAAGAGTTTGAAGCATTTGTACTGTCAGAAATGGTAAATCCTACAAAGCTACACTCTGATATGATCATTTTTTTTGAAAGTGAACATGATATTGAATTTAGCAAAATGGCTGAAGAGTTACTAGATATTTTGCAAATAGAGGCCAATGAAGATAGAGTTGCAGAAAAAATCGTAAAAACTATTAACACTGAAAAAATTTCTTTAGACAATAAAGATCTTGAGGGGCTGAAGTTTGATGGGCTCTTTTGTGATGAAGGTCAAGATATTTCACCTCCCTGGTTTTTGTTTTTTGCAAATTTAGTGATACCTGAACAATACGAACTATATGTATTTTATGACTTGAACCAAAAGGTCCTCGGTAAATCTGAATTCAAAATGCCTCTTGAAATGTTTGAATTTGACTTAAACAG
>MDSW01010067.1_pt1 | contig 11011 bp, 10 predicted proteins | sample 811171 | NCBI WGS metagenome assembly MDSW01 (sample SAMN05326641, study PRJNA326480) | marine metagenome | isolation source: seawater | place: Atlantic Ocean: North West | collected 2012 | reverse complement strand
CGACTAAAGATGCCTTCGAGTGTTCTGTCTTCAGCAATAACTTCGTGAACAACAAGACCGTCATCAACAGCTTTGGCAACCATATCTGCGAGAAGACCAGCTTGTCTTGTACCAATCACGAGTGTGTCTTCATCGGGCATATGGAGTGTTTCAACGACACCAGCAGTACACGCTATTTGAGCGAGTTTTTCGACAGATGATGTTTTGAATTTGACCTCTGTAGGCAATGCGTCGACAAGCTCACGGATTTCTGATGCGGTACCGTTGGCAACGAGCCGTCCTCCAAGGATAACAGCGAGATCAGCCCGTAAGGCCTCTACTTCGTGGAGTAGATGGCTTGCTACGATGAGACTTCTGGTCTGAGCCCACGTTCGCACGAGATTAACGAGGTCGTGTCGGGCAACAGGATCGAGACCATCAAATGGCTCATCGAGAACCAGTAGATCGGGGTCGTGGGCAAATGCACCAGCTAGTTTTGCGCGTTGTCGCATACCTTTTGAAAGTGTTGACAGTGGACGGGTGCATGCTTCCCCAAGGCCGACTTCGTCGAGCGCGCGTGCAGCTCTTCGGGGAGCCTCAGTTATGTCAAAACCACTTAAGCGCATGAGGTATGTGACCCATTCTCGTGGTGTCGCATTACGTTCTGTGAGGTCGGCTGCCGGACAGTATCCAATTCGCGAAAGAATGCGTCTGTTTCCAAAAGGAGCCTTACCAAACACATTTACAGATCCGATAGTTGGGCGGAGCTGACCAGTAATGAGTCCAAGCAGCGTTGTTTTTCCAGCACCATTTGGACCGAGAAGTCCGTGTGCTCCCTGCCCAAGTTCTGCTGAGACATCGTTGACGCCAATGACAGTGCCGTAGAGCTTCGTTACGTTCTGGAGAGAAAGCATAGTAGTTGAATGGGTGAAATATCTGGATTAACTCGACGCAGGAGCGGTTATCCTCCAGGCCAGAACAAATAAACTGCCAGCACTCATTACAAGTAATGTTATTGACGATGGCCACCAGGAAAGTAGCCGTGTATCAATTCCAAATATTGCTGCCTGGACGGCCCCAAGTGCATGATACGGAGAGACCCAAGCCCATCGATCGGCCGTGGCATCGATGCCCGCAGCACGGGCAAACCAACGAAAGTTACGCCGGATTGGAGAGACTCGTGCTTTCGAATTACGGTTTGCCCCCTCCTCTGTCGTCGATTCCATCGAATAAACGCCACCATCCTGCGAATTGGCAACAAGATCTGCGGTTGTGAGAGCACCATGTGCAATCCAGCATGCAACCCACGTGGCGAACCATGCAAAACTTGCAATTCGACTCTCAGTTGTGAGTGATGAATAAGCAAGTGCTAGCAAGACTGTCGGAACGGCCAGAATGAAGCTTGCGGTGATAATTCGAATTGGTAAATCCCATGTCTCAAACGCAACTGAAACGCTTGGGCTTACCAGAACACCAGTGAGCCATAGCGCGAGTGCGGGCAGCATGGTGATCACAAGAACTAATAAAAGGAGAATGAGAAACTTGCCGAGTATGTACTCTGTGCGGCCTACAGGTCTGGTGAAATAGATTAGCCATGCTTTTGCTCTTAAGTCACGTGAAATCAGTGTTGGAGCAACTAAGCCAACAACAGCCGCAAGGAGCACTGCCTGCGGCGCTCGCATGAAGGCTAATAAGAGGCGACTCCAGACAAGGTGGCGGGTCTGCTCAACATCCACTTCATCAGTATTACCACCAAGAGCATCAGCAAGAACAGTCCCCAGCATTCCAATGCCATCAAGATTTCGACCGCGTTGTGCGGCTGTTCCAAGTGAGGTCAGCCGTCCCTCATCAACAGCTTGTTCAAATGCAAAGAAACTAGCTGCAAAAAGGAGTGCCGGGCTCCATGCGAAAAAGACCATCCGACGAAGCCAGCGGCTTTCCCAGGCCAGCCGAATCCCAGTGAAAGCAATAACCCAGACTGTTGACGATGGACCACACCGTTCATTGTTCCAAGCACGGTAACCGACATCCTGCAATGGCATCAACGGTCTCCTTGCGTGGTCTTGTGTTGGTCTTGGTCCGATCGTCGCAGTGTATCGATAAAAATATTTTCAAGTGGTCGAGTTGCTGGCGCGAGGGAACGAATACGCACTCCAACTTCAGCTGCTGCAGACCAAACATCACGGATTTTTTCTGATTTTGGCGACACAAGGGAAATGATTGACTCGGTCTCATTTGCTTCCACACGAGCAGGTAGACCACGCTCGGAAAGTTTTATTGCGAGTTTTTCGAGTGGCCCAGAGCCAGCAAGGTGGTGCTCAGGCTGTGGAGGCTTAGTAAGTGCCTCAATGGTGCCAGCAAGTTGAACACGACCCCGAGCAAGCACAACAACCCGGTCGCAGATGGCCTGCACATCGGGAAGAACATGGGTTGAGACAAATATTGTTTTCCCGTGGTCTTTCGCAAGTGTGGTGAGACGCCCAAGCATTGCTCGCCGCTCAATTGGATCGAGACCGTTTGTCGGTTCATCAAGAATCACCATATCAGGATCATGAACGATAGCCGCTGCAAAAGAAACTTTTTGTCGCGTGCCAACCGAAAGTGTTTCGACTGGCCGATAACGCTCTTGGCCAGCATCACACCAATCCAGTACCTCATGGGATCTTCGAAGCGCCTCAGTGCCCGGCAGGCCCGACAGACGGGCGGCATATCGAACCATTTCAACGCCGGATAAGCCTGGAATAGTGCATTCATCTTCTGGAACAACGCCAACAATCTGACGAACACGACGAGGTTTCCGGTAGGGGTCATGCCCAAAAACACGTGCCTGGCCACTTGCAAGTCGGACGAGTCCAAGAATTGATCTGACAAGGGTGCTCTTACCCGCGCCATTCGGTCCAACAAGACCAGTCACACCAGGAGTAACGTCGAGAGAAACACCATCAAGCACAGTTCGTCGTCCATATCGCTTGACAATATTGGTCAGCCGAACGGGAATGGTATCGTCAGAAGTTTTCATATGGTGTGCTTGTCTGACTCAAATCTCTCCGAAAAGGAATCCGGTTAATTGTCCATTACTTCAGTTTCTTTTGCTTTTGCAAGATCGCTTACCTGACCCTCGAACTTTTTCGTGAGGTCCTGAACATCTTCTTTTGTCCCGTTGCACTCATCCTCAGTCATGTCACCACTGCTTTTCTCGCCATCAGCAGCCTTGTTTGCATCGCGTCGTACGTTTCGGATTGAGACGCGAGCTTCTTCTGCAAGTTCTTTAATACGAGCAGTCATTTTCTTACGAACATCAGTTGAAAGCGATGGAATGATAATACGTATAACTCTTCCATCGCTTTGGGGGTTAAGACCCAGATCGCTTGATTGAATTGCTTTTTCGATGTCTTTTATTGTTCCTGGATCGAAGGGTCGAATAACGATCTGATTCGGTTCAGGTGCTCCAACATTTGCCAAGGATTTGATTGGTGTAGGTGATCCATAGACTTCAGCACGTAATGAATCGACCAGCCCTGGATTTGCGCGACCGGTACGAATTCCGGTTAGTGAGTTCCGAAACACATCAACTGCTTTTTCCATTCGTTCTTCTGCACCAAGAAGAATTTCATCGGCTGCCATTTTCTTTTCTCCTTACCCCAAAACAAGAGGAATTGGTTCTACGAACAGACTTTTGTTGACATGGATTGTCACCCACCTGCCACCAGAGAGCAAGTTTTGCTCACTCTAAGTAGTCTCCTCACGACTACTTACCAGCGTGCCACACTTTTCACCGGCAACTGCTCGCTCGATATTGCCGTCTTTGCGATAATTAAACACGAGAATAGGCATGTTGTGTTCCATGCATTGTGAAATTGCGGTCGCGTCCATCACCCTCAGGTTTTGTTCGCGCACCTGCTGGAACGTAAGATCACGATAGAGGACTGCATGAGGGTTTTTCTCAGGATCATCTGAATAAACCCCATCGACACGAGTCGCCTTCATCAAGATATCCGCTTCTAGTTCAAGTGCACGCTGGGCCGCGGCTGTGTCTGTTGTCACAAATGGACTTCCAGTGCCTGCGGCCAAAATGACAATGATACCTTTGTCGAGATGATGTCGTGCTCTGCGGCGAATGTATGGTTCGGCAACACCGTCCATTCGGATAGCAGTCATTAAGCGAGTTTCAACACCAAGTGTTTCGATTGCATCTTGCAAGGCCAAGCCATTAATCACAGTTGCTAGCATGCCCATATAGTGAGCGGTCGCTTCCTGAACACCGCTGTTCCCTGCCGTGAAGGAGGCGCCCCGAAGGATATTGCCACCACCTATGACGACGGCCAGCTGTGTTCCGCGAGCAGCTGCCTGCACAGTCTGATTTGCGATGTGAAGAACCTCTTCCATCGCAATGCCACGTTCACCAGCGTGAGAAAAGCTTTCTCCTGAAAGCTTCAAGAGTACTCGTCGGTAAGGATCAGATGGCATGAAATCTACTTTGAATGTATAGCCAGAAAAAAGAGAAGGTGAGGTGGGTCAAATGCTGAGCTGCGTTTCTATTCACTCGACACATTAATCGGTACTACCGATTTTCCAGTGCTCCATTCGTTTGACATTCAGGCCAACACTCTTCAGAAGTTTTCCAACGCTTTGCTTGTCATCTTTGACGAAGGGCTGCTCAAGAAGAACACACTGGCTGAAGAAATTGCGAAGTCGGCCTTCAATCATTTTTTGAATGATATTTTCGGGCTTGCCTTCCTGCTTTGCAGCCTCTGTTAGAATCTCACGTTCTTTATCAACAATTGATTGATCCAGATCTTCTTTAACAATTGCCTTGGGTGACAATGCCACAATATGCATCGCCACATCTTTTGCGACTTCTGCTGCTTGTGGGCCAGTCGTTTCACCAGTGACCTCAACAAGGGCTGCCTTTGAGCCATCATGGTGAGCGTAACCGCCGCAAGGTGCATCGATTCGGCAGATTCGAGAAAGTTCAAAAACTTCTCGCATACGATTGAACAGATCGTCCTTAATCTCTCCAAGAGTTTTATCAGGATGAGCTTGGCTCTTCTGACTCAGGAGTTCTTCTGGTGAAGTGGCACCAGATCCAAGGGCAAGTGTTTTCGCTATATCGTTCACGAAATCCTTGAAATCAGGACTGCCTGCTACTGGTGCACTTTCACATTTTAGTTCGACAAGAGCCCCAACACCCTTTTCAAGATCAGTGTAGATGGCGAGCCGGCCCATTGAAGTTTCACGATCAGCGCGCATTGCTTGCGTTTTGACACCTTGCTTTCTCAGCCATTCAACGGCTTGTTCTGTGTCGCCACCACATTCAGTGAGAGCTTTTTTGCACTCCATCATTGGTAAACCAGTTTTTTCTCGCAGTGCCATCACTGCGGCGGCTGTGACTGCTGCCATTGTTCTTAAGTCCTCATGTCGTGTGGGAGATTGTGTTGAAAAGCAAAATAAGTCAACTTGTTGAAGGGGGTGTGGTGTGACGTTCGAAGCCAAGTACACACGTCTTCTTGTAACTACAAAAGTACAAGACCGGCTATGCGGTCTTGTGAATCAAGTCTTTGCAGGTTTTGGAGAAGGTGGCGTGACATTCCCGCGAGCTTTTGGTGCAGGCTTCGCAGGCTTTGTTTCCGAACTGGCACCCTCATCCTTTGATTGTTTTTTCTCTGCGACGTCCGCCTTGCCTTCAAGGATAGCATCGGCCAGCCGAGAAGCGACGAGTTCGATCGAGCGAATGGAATCGTCATTTCCGGGAATAGGAAGATCAACGACGTCCGGATCGCAATCGGTATCAATGAGAGCAACGGTTGTGATTCCCATTTTGCGAGCTTCACTGATTGCGTTTTTTTCTTTCTTCGGATCAAAGACAATCAGACATTCTGGTAGACGGGAAAGAGTGCGGATACCACCAAGATTACGGAGCATTTTTCTGTGCTCTCGTCGCAACGAAGACTGCATTTTCTTCGAATAGTTATGGAAGGCATCAGAAGGAAGTAATTCCTCTAGTTCCTCGAGCCGAGCCAATCGATTACGAATCGTGCGGAAGTTAGTCAGCGTGCCACCAAGCCAGCGTTCACTCACGTAGGGCATTCCACAGCGCTCGGCTTCACGCGAGATGGCTTCTTGTCCCTGTCGTTTGGTTCCAACGAACAGAACAAGGCTGCCGGTTGCAGCAACTTGCTTCAGGTACTTCTTTCCACGGAGAAGACCACGAATCGTTTCGCGGACATCAATGATATGAATCAGGTTTTTGCGACCAAATATGTAGGGCCGCATTTTTGGGTTCCAGCGGCTCGAGCGATGGCCAAAGTGGACACCAGCTTCGATTAATTCTTGAGCGAGGACATTCGACACGATAAAAGGTTCACTTTCTGTTGGTATCTGAAAAATCCGTGCACCAGCATTGGGCGACACGACTGCCCGGACTCCAAGAATGAACTCCAGCGAGTACTGCAAATATCGGTGTTTTCTGTCATTTGTCAATCCATTGCGTTGTTGTCTGAGGTGAACGGGGTGCGCTTTCATGAAGGAAGTGGCTTGAATTCAGCCTAGGATCGAAATTAGACTGATCAATTCGGTCAAATACTCAATTTCACCCGTAGGGTAGACGCCAGCAGGCCGGCATGGCACTCCCAGGCTGAGGCCATGCTGATGCGACACGTCCTTTCTGCAACCGTCCAGAATGTTCCTGGTGTACTTGCCCACATATCGGGAATGCTTGCTTCCCGTGGCTATAACATTGATAGCCTCGCAGTTGGGGAGACTGAGAATCCTGGTTTTTCACGGATGACTTTTGTGCTGCGAGGTGATAATCGAGTTCAGGAGCAGGTTCGCCGGCAACTCGAAAAAATTGTCACAGTGGTGAGCGTCGATGACATCAGTTCACGAAATTATGTCGAACGAGATCTCATGCTGGTAAAAATATCAGCCTCGGCTGGACAGGATCGTTCAAATGTCAGGGAATTGGCAGAAATATTTCGTGGACGAGTTGTTGATGTTGCCACCGACAGTGTGATTGTTGAGATTTCTGGAACTGAAAATAAAATTGAGGCGTTTATCGATATGATTCGTCCATTGGGCATTATTGAGTTGGTTCGAACAGGTAGGATTGCAATGGTCCGAGGTTGTAGCCCAAGTTGTGATAACTCCGATACAGAGTCAGCGAACGCCAGTTAACTTATTTTAAGAACCTGCTTTTCATCGAAGTATGAGGGGTTCTTGCATGTGACAAATACCGTAAAACTAAACTTTCGATTTCACTTTGGTTCAAAAGGAGCCCCCCGTGCCAGCTACAATTTACTACGATTCTGACGCTGATTTGGCCGTTCTCTCAGGCAAAACAATAGCGGTTATTGGTTATGGAAGTCAGGGTCATGCTCAGGCACAGAATCTACGTGACAGTGGTCTGAATGTCGTCGTTGCACAACGGCCCGGTGGACCAAATTTTGATCTAGCGAAAAGTCACGGCTTTGAACCACTCTCTGTGGAAGAGGCAGTGAAGCAGGCAGATGTTGTGAATATTCTTTTGCCGGATGAGCTACAGGGCGATGTCTACAAGACGTCAATCAAGCCAAATCTTAAGGCTGGTGCGGTTCTTATGGCGAGTCACGGATTCAATTTTCACTTCAATCAGGTCGAGCCTCCCCCGGGCCATGACATTCTTCTTGTAGCACCAAAAGGTCCTGGTCATCTCGTTCGAAGTGAGTACGAAAAAGGGGGCGGTGTTCCCTGTCTCATTGCACTTGGTGAAGGGGCCTCGGAGGAGACAAAAAAGATCGGGTTGGCTTACGCGAAAGGTGTTGGTGGCACTCGTGGTGGTGTTATCGAGACGACAATCGCGGAAGAAACCGAAACCGATCTGTTTGGTGAACAGGCGGTCCTCTGTGGCGGTGTATCAGAACTGATCAAGGCTGGCTTTGACACCTTGGTTGAAGCGGGCTATCAGCCCGAGATGGCGTATTTCGAGTGTCTTCATGAGATGAAATTAATCGTCGATCTTCTTTATCAGGGTGGTTTGGAATACATGAGATATAGTGTTTCCAATACAGCTGAATACGGCGACTACACTCGAGGAAATCGTGTAATTACTGATGAAACCCGAGCTGAAATGAAGAAGATTCTTGAAGAGATTCAAACGGGTGAATTTGCGAGAGACTGGATTCTTGAAAATCGAGCCGGAGCCGCCATGTTCAAGGCTACGCGTCGTCGTGAACGGGAGCATAAGTTGACCGAAACGGGTCGCCACTTGAGGAAGATGATGAAATGGATCGATTCAAAAGAAGTTTGAGTCAATCCGGTAGGTTCCGATGAATACGACCGATGTGGGATCGTTCGGTTCGTGGTACTACCAGCTAGGGTTCCAAGTATGAACACAGCAGAGCAGGAATTGCGTGAAGTGTATGACCATTTGAAGCCTGGGGATCAGGTTGAGGTGGTGCATGGTGTGACAGTTGGTTCAAGCGCCACGTGGAGTACGACTACTGTCGGAAAGGTGTTACGGCGGGAGCGTCGTCGTCACGGACTTCATTTTCGGCGAAACGCAGACGACAAGGTTTATAGTGACGTGCTCATCCTTGCCAGAGATGACGGAGAATTAACAACCGTTACGATTGACGAGTTTACCCGGATCAAGAAGGTGTGAAGTCGCGTAGTGCGTTACGGCCCTGTCTTAGTGCACTCGAGCGATAACACACTTTAGGTATTCTCCCTCCAAACAGTGGAGGTTGACCGGATGGTCAGGCGCAGCGCCACGGAACTCGAGAAGTTGTAGAGTCCGACCGCTTCGTTGGGCAACCGCTGAAAGCGTCATGAGAAAGTCATCGCGGGTGATCGCTCCAGAACAACTGCACGTCACCAGAATCCCACCAGGTTCAAGCAGATCGACGCCAAGACGATTAATTCGGTGGTATGCTCGAAGCGCGTCAGAGGCAGATGCTCGACTGCGGGCAAACTTTGGGGGGTCAAGTACGACCATGCCAAACTTTGCATTCTCTTCCTCAAGAGATGCGAGCTTTTCAAAGGCATCGGCCTGCTCAACCGTCATTGTTGTCGCATTATTAAGTTCTGCATTTGCTCGTGCCAGTGAAATTGCTTTGATACTTGAATCGACAGATAAAACCGAACTGGCATTTCCGGAAACGGCGCACGCTACTCCAAAACCTCCGGAGTAGCAGAACATGTCGAGCACCCGCCGCCCCGCCGCATAGCGTGCTGCAGCTTGTCGATTCTCTCTTTGGTCCAAGTAATAGCCAGTCTTTTGTCCTTCGGTAAGATCGACACCAAAGCGAAGACCGTGTTCCTCAACAAAGATTGGTCCATCAGGTGATTCACCACGGAGCAATCGATCAGGTAAATGAAGGCCTTCAAGTTTCCCTAGCCCTCGTTCGGCACCACGAAGCAGGATACCTTTGGGTTGCACAATGCGCTCAAGGCTGTCGCAGATCATGTCGAGTCGTTCAGCCATGGCGAGTGCCGTCACCTGTACCGCGAGGTAGGGTCCATATTGATCCACAATGACTCCAGAGAGATTGTCACCCTCACTGTTTATGAGCCGGCAGCCAGTTTTCTTGGAAAAAAGGCCGAGTTGTTGCCGTAAGGCAACTGCATTTTCAATGCGCGTATTCCAGAATATGTGATCAAGAGCCTGATCCTGCATAAAGGAGTACAATCGGACTCGAATTCGGCTCGATGCATTCCATAGGCCTCGGGCAATAAAGTTGCCCTCGTGGGTTACAACATCAACCACATCGCCACTGTCGGGATTGCCATCGACACGCAATATTGCTGAATCAAGAGCCCATGGATGTCTGCCAAAAAATGGGCGAGCACGCTTGGGCTTTATGAAGACAGTGGCCCCGGAAAGTGCCGCTGGGGCCACATCGTTCTCAGGCATGAACAACCTGCTTCGTTGCCGGCTCTGGCAACACGTGAGGCTGCGGAAGAGCATCTGTTCCTGCCTCAGCTTTCACCTTGCGTTGGCTGTTTTTCTCAGCCTTCTTTTTATTCAGGCGGAGAACGCTCCATCCAAAAATGTCACCCAGTGGCCCAGCCAAAAGTGCTGGAAGCAATACAAGGTTTCCAACCAATGCAACAGTTAGCATGGAAAGCATCATGTGACCGAATCGTTGTGTTGGACCAAACGGTGAGAGTGAAAACACTGACAGACCAATACCAATGACCCCCCAGCTTTGATACATCGCTCGAGCACAGCCTTTGTAGGCCAGCATGGTTGCTTGCTTACGGTCCATGCCGTCAGAAATGCCTCGTCTGAACCAAAGCATGAAATGAACAACGTCGTCGACGGTAACACCGAGTGCAACGCAAGGAGCCATTACGGTGCCGATATCGATAAGAAGATTTCCTGTTCCAAAACTCTTAAGGAGTTCATTCCCCCAACCCATTCCTCCGAAAACAACAACAGCTGGAAAGGCGGCAGGAAGTAATAGCACAAGCCCCGCGGAGGCAGCCCGGCAAAGGAGCACCATGACTAGAACAATAATTGCAAAGTCACTAATGAAGCCCGCGATAAGCCCATCGAGCAAAGAATGTTGTGCTTTGTAGACCAGTGGTACAAGACCAGTGTAGTCAACAGAAATTCCCTGCGTGCCGTCAGATTGGTAGCTGGCCAGAATAGGATCGATCTTTGATTGGAGGTCACGCTTAAAGTCTGCGTAGTCGACTTCTTTGGTAGCACTGACACGAGCACTGATTCTCCACAGTTCCTGATCACGGGTTCCTTCGTCACTGACTACCTTTGCTTCGCGAAGGTAGTCGCCATCAAGAAATTCATCACGATGGGCGACAAGTCTTCTGTTGAGCACGCTGCGTCGTGTTCGTGCATTCAGTCCAAATACCCGGCCTGCCGCGCCGCCAATGCCGCCACCGCCGACGTCAAGACTCCGGCCAAAGGTGACGGTTGATAAAGAACTTCCAACCTCGCCGAGTTCACCAATCTCACGCTGTATTTTATCTACGAGTTCCATTCGCTCAAGGAAATTGAGGTCACATTTTTCTTGATCACAGCGAATGAGTATTT
>MDSW01165361.1_pt1 | contig 11012 bp, 8 predicted proteins | sample 811171 | NCBI WGS metagenome assembly MDSW01 (sample SAMN05326641, study PRJNA326480) | marine metagenome | isolation source: seawater | place: Atlantic Ocean: North West | collected 2012 | reverse complement strand
CACAACTTCGACGTTACGGCCATCCATTTTTTCCATAAACGTTTCAAGTAGAGCTCGGAGCTGCTCGTGAAACTCTTTGATGTGATTTGGCGTCTCAGTTACTGCAATCATCGCTACCCCCCAGTGCTACATTGAGAGTGTAGCCTCATGAGCGGGTTAGGAACAACTGGGACTGGCGCCTTTTGAATCAGTCTTCCCCGCGGAACTTCAGGGTGTAGCTGCCGCAAGATGGGCTGGCATCAGGGTGCCACATAACCCAAGCCGTTAAGTCTCTTGCATCTTCACTGCCATAGGAGCCGTCGTGCTCGTACTTGAGCTGCCCGCAGACAGATGGGTCATAGGTATTGGTGTAGCCACCGCAGCCGGTATTGGCATCGCGAATAACCGCACACAGTACCAGTCCAGCAGGAGCATTCTGCAGTTCAACGCTGGTTCGAGCTGAGTCACCAAAGGTGTCACAAAAGGCGCCCCAGGTGTCTTCGGTACGCATGAAGAACAAATCCATATCGTCGGTGTCGTGCAGGGTGCCTTCCATGATTTTCTGGTTTGGATAGTCACTGCAGCCATCTCCGAGAGTTCCCAGGTCATAACGTGTGCTGCACACTTGACCGATGTCGCTGCCGCCACGGTCTTCCTGGCATTCGCACCCAGTGTCCGAACTGTCATCCGTATCGTGCCAGCCTGGATTGCACTCCATGATTTCACATGTGCCGTTGAAGCAAGATGGTGTTCCGTTGGATACCGGGCATCCTTCAGAGCATGTAACCACGCGACCCTCTAGGTCGACGCGAAGAACTCCGCCTTCGATGCTATTGCTGTTGATAAGGATTGCACCCAAGGTGTCGCCCAAAGCCAAACCTGTGAGCAAGACAGGAATCTCTAAAACATCACCGGGGTTCATCATTGCGGGCAATGACAGGCCTTGAGCCAATTGGAATTGGTCCGAGGAGCCCATATCGAACTCTATGGAACTTACGATAAGTGTTCCGCTACCGGTGTTGGTGATGGTGACCGGGGTAGGTGTGCTGGTCCAGCCTTCAACCAAGTCTGGGAAGCTCAACATCGAGTGATCAGGGGTCGCTACAGGAGCTGAGCATTCTGCCATTAGGCTCATGGTGATGGCCTCTGGGCGATTGCCCTCGGCATCAACACCAGCTTCAATGGACATGCTACCGGACAAAGGACCACCTTGGCCTGCTACTAAGTCCACGCCGATTTCGACACTTTCCATAGGGCCCAATAGGTCCGTCTCAGGGAGCACGAGGCTAAAGCCAAGTTCGGCGCCGGATGTAACGAGCGCCTCAAATGTGGTCGCTGTGCCGCCATCGTTGCGCAAGGTAACGGTGCGACTTCGAAGTGATGCAAACTCGACCTGGCCGAAATCAACCGCAAATCCCGTTGGGTGGGTTACGTTCAAGCTGGCTTCAGCAATGGCAGTTCCCATCAATGGAATCTCATAAATACCGTTGTCATCGTTTGCTTCAAGAACAAGTGTTCCAAAAGATGCCTCATCAAGTTGTGGCCGATAAGTTACCGGGATCTTGATGGTGTCGCCTGGGTTCACAAAGCCCGTGAATCCGGGGTCGATACTGAAGGTCTCAGCACTGTCTTCAGAGAGCGTAGCTGACATCAATGAAAGTATGACGTCGGTTTCGCTCGTATTCAAAAGTTCGACTTCAAGGGTCTTTTCTTCACCAGCAGCCGTGTAACCGAAATTGAGTTCTTCAGTAACCATTACGCCGGTGGCGTCTCCGAGGAACCGTCCCGAGACGTTCAGGTCCAAGGTTTCGATGACAGTATCTTCGAAGGCCTTATTTCCGTTGAACCAGTCAATCATCAATGTTGCAACATCTTCGGTGCCGTCGGCGGGGATATACTGAACCATCAACTGAACCGATTTACCGCGTTCGATGAGCAAAGGCGCATCGTAGGTAGGGCTCATGATTTCAGACTGGTTGCCCAGTGAATCCACTTCGAAGAGGCCGATGGAAAAGTCATGGTCCATATCGGATTCAAGCTCAACGCGGGAAATTCCCAGTGTCACTCCGCCACGGTTCTCAATGGTCATCATGCGGGTTTCATTACAACCCAAGAGAACACACGAGAAACTCGCGCCAAATGGTGGGTCAACATAAATCCGAGCAGGGTTCGTATTGCCGTCAACAGTTGTTGGCTGGCAAATGCCCAAATCGGGATTCTCAATACAATCGACATTCTCAACTTGAGTTGAGCAGCCCGAAGCCACAGCCCAAACTGCAGCGATACTAAGAATAAGGGATTTTACGTTTAACTTTTTAATCATTGGCCTACCACCGTAAATGTACCGTTTTGACGCCGGATAACGGCAGCCTCTACAATGTCACCCTTGCTGGCGAGGTTGCGTTGGCTGGAAGCGATTTCTTCGCCGTTCACAAAGATTGTGACGTTCACCAGACTAGAGGCTCGGTCCCAACAATTCTCTGCAATCAAGTCGCCAATCGCGTCTGGTGGGACGGTGATTGGTACGCCGATGCTACCGCCGAGAATACCGAGGAGGGCGCTTACGCCAATGCCAGCGAGGTCTGCTACCAAGCCAGTTGGGACGTTTGCGCAGTCTTCCATATAGTGCAATTTGACTCTGAAATCTTGACCGTTAGACAGGTCTTGGCCGAGTCCATATAAGATTATTCTTTCGGGTTCTTCGAATGCACCACCAGAAATCCAGGTTGTGGTTCCTTCGCTGCCGGTGTCCGACCAAGTTTCACAGTAGTCTTCAATGACTTGAAGCGTACCGTTGCTGCTCTCGCCGTAGAATGGCTTTTTACAGGAGTATCCCAGTGGGCTTTCCAGTTCCATGTCGACGTTTCTAAAATCGTTCTGGGCCCAGTTACTGGCGTTATTGGCAAAGGTCATTTCCACCTTCAATACATCGTCAGCAAGACCACTGCGTGCCCAGCCGTGAAGGTCTACGGTTGAAACAACGTGGTTTGTGTCGTTGCTGATAATTCTTAACCATGCATCGGCTGATGATTCTGGGGCACCTGGGTTGAAGGCGTCGCTTGCTTGGGTTGGCGTATAAAGCACGCTAAGTGCAACAGAGCCACCGGCTGGAATCGCAGGAACAAATGCAGGTGAAAATGTGAAGTCTCCAGTTGGATCATCAAGGCTCAAATCCAATGTCAGGTCTGATTGACCATTGTTTGAAACCATAACGCTTCGGTACGAAGTCCAGCCTAGGTTCAATGGCTCATCGTTGTCGGTCTTGAATACCAGTTCTGATGGGTTCACTTGGATGACTGGTGGTCCTAGTGAGGAGCCGGCCAGTTGAGTGTTGACCATAACGGAGCCTGTTTCATCGCCAGCATGGGCTTGAACGGTCAGTGTATTCTCGTGGTCGTCGTTACTTTGCGGTGCGAATGTAACAGGTACTTCAATCCATGTTGATGGATCGTTTTCATCGTATGGGGGAATGTAAAGCGGGTTGGCCGGTGAGATATTGGCCAATTCTTCAGGAATGCTAAAATCAGTTCCCGGACGAATGTAGATGAATTCAACCTGCAGTGCGGCATTACCAGAACCTTGGTTCATGATCTTGATGCTGTGGGTTTGAGTGCCGCCGCCTTGTCCAGCAGTGAAGGGGACGTAGCCAAAGTTGAGTTCTGGTGGGTCGACAATAAGTACAGGTTCACCACTGTATTCTGCATTGAGGGGGATGGTTACGATGCCGCCATCATCTTCTACGTTTCCGGCATTGGGTGAGCGAATCTGAAGTTCACCGTTTGCTTCACCGATTCCCACTGGGCTGTAGTTCACCGTGATTTCCATGGTGCGCTGGGGAGCAATGACGGTTGGATAAGATGTTAAGTCGCATGGGCTGCAGCCAAAGCCTGGAGCCGAGTCACCACTGAGCGTGACTGCGTCGATTTCTAGGTTGCATTCGCTGTCGTTCGTGATCGTTACGACAGAAGCCATGGAGTTGCCGAGTGCTACTTCACCAAACTCGATGCTGGTGGGATCTGTTAAAAGGCGAGCTTCCGTTGCGCCTTTGCAGTCAAAATCTTCGACCGGAACACACTCTCCAAGCACACAGATATAGCCTTCGCCGCAGTCTTCGTCGGTTACGCAGGGACCAACTTCTTCTACGGGGACATTGGACGGGGCCAAGCGCTTATCACCGCATCCAACGATGGCGGTAGCGAATAAAGCGAGTAGGCACAGGCGTCTAGCGACTTGTAAGGGCATGTGGGCATTCCTTTCGGCAATTGGGTATTGCGCACAGTAGGCACCGTTATAACGCGGTTTGTCAACAAGATTTGTATGCATGAATTGTTTCCCCCAATGCAGCATTGCTGAGGACATATACGTTTCACACCTACACTGGTTATAATCTTTTTATAAAATTTAAAAAGTTGTTACATTTCGGTACGTTGCCGGGTAGGGTCGTACATTTTAATTATAAATTAATTACGTAAGATTGTTTGACACACCATGTAAGAATGGCTTAGTCGATCGGTATGGATTTTGTTGGCGCAGCAATCAAGCTTCTCGAAGTGGCAGGTAAAGTAAGTGAAGGCATGGATGATGTGTTGTCCAGCCGTGACTTAGAGGAACGTCTCGAACGGATACCCAGTAACCTAGGCCCTTACGGGGTTGACCCATTTGGTTTCGACCCTCAATACGTGAAGAAGGTGGTAGGACCAGCGGCATGGCTCTATCGAAAGTATTTTCGATGCGAAGCGCAAGGTTTGGAAAATGTTCCGGAAGGTCGTTGTTTGATCATTGCGAATCATTCGGGCCAGTTGCCTTTTGATGGCTTGATGATCGGGATGTCCATGTTCCTCGACAGTGAGCCGCCACGCTTTACCCGCTCGATGGTTGAGCGATTCGTACCTGCGACACCTTTTGTATCGCCACTTTTGGCGCGATGTGGACAGATTCTGGGAACGCCCGAAAACTGCCGTCGACTTTTAGGCGCGGGTGAGTCGATTCTTGTTTTTCCTGAGGGAGTCCGTGGGCTCAATAAGACTTGGTCTCAGCGTTACCGTTTGCAGCGCTTTGGACAAGGGTTCATGCGTTTAGCACTGGAGACTCAGACCCCGATTGTACCTGCGGTGGTCATTGGTGCCGAGGAGCAAGCACCAACGTTCTACAACGCCAAGTCCATTGGTAAGATGTTTGGTATGCCAGCATTTCCTATCACGCCAACGAACCCGTTGTTTCCTGGTGTTGGGTTGCTACCGCTTCCGACACGTTATCGAATTCGGTTTGGTGAGCCTTTGAACTTCGAAGGCAATGCGAATGATGAGGATGATGTTATTCTCGAGAAGGTTTCGCATGTTAAGAATAAGATGCAGCAGATGATCGATGAAGGTTTAAAAGAACGAGAGCACATCTTTTGGTAGGGGCTTAGTGTTTTGCGAATTGTACTAACCGGAATTTCGGGACGTTTTGGGCGAAGATTGGCAAACCGCCTCAATCGTCACCACGAGGTAATCGGGCTGGACCGTCGTCCTTGTCCTGGTCTGCCCCAAGATATCATTCACCACCGTGTCGATATTCGCCGTCGTCCTGCGGAGAATATTTTTCGCCAAGGTGAAATTGATGCCGTGATTCACTTGGGAGTTGTTCATAACTTTCGAATTTCCAGTGAAGAGCTTTATGTTCGCAATATCATCGGCACCGAAACGCTTCTTCGTTACATCAGTAACTACAATGTTAAGAAGCTGATCCTGCTTTCAACGGGAGATGTGTACGGGCCAACACCGAGCAACAGTCACTTCATCAACGAAGATGCTCCACTGATGGCCAGTCAGCGTTTTCCTGAAACGCGCTCTATTGTTGCAGTGGACAGAGCAGTACAGTCTTTCTTTTGGCGACATCACGATATTGAAACGGTTATTTTACGACCGGCTCATATCGTAGGTCCCAATGTGAGAAATGCTCCCTCCAAATATTTACGTTTGAGGGTCATTCCGACATTGGCGGGTTTTGACCCCATGGTTCAGTTAACGGCAGAGGATGACCTTTTACGGGTTATTGAGGCATCGCTCGAACCTGATGTCCGAGGTGTTTTGAACGTGGTCAGTACGGACCCGGTCCCACTTTCCAAGATCCTTAAGATTCTTGGTAAGCCGGTGTTGCCAGTGCCGCATCCGCTTTTTAAATTTTACTTAGAGAAAGCTTGGAAGTATCGCTTGGTTTCTTTTCCGGCTCCCGAGCTGGATCATATTCGTTTTAATGCGGTGTTGGATACGAAGCGTATCAATGAGACTGTGGCAGCCAAGCCAGACCGGTCGCTTTATGAGATTCTTGAACCGTTTCGTGGTGACTGATTTAAATGGTTAGCATGTGGTATCGGGTATCAATTTCTTGCGCCAGCGCCTCGTGCTCTCTGCACCCAACCCATTGACCGACTTGCTCAGGTGAAACTGGGTCACGATAGTATTTTTTGAGCCAGGCTTCACTGCGTTTGGCGGCATTGATAATCTGTTCGTGACTTACATATTCTCGCTCAACCGCTCGAATAAGAGCACGGTAAAAATCCAGTATCATTTCAGGCTTTTCACACACTAGGTAATGGTCAAGGCCAGCTTTCATCCCTAGAATAGCCATTTCTTCTGCTTCGTAACGATCCGCCACTGCTTTCATTTCGAGGTCGTCGCTCATAATGACGCCCTGAAAACCAAGCTCATCTCGAAGAAAATCCATCGCATCTTTAGAGAAGGTCGCTGGCACGTTCTCGTCGATAGATTCAATGACTACGTGTGCGGTCATGATGGCACCCAGTCCCGCGTCAACAGCTGCTTTAAATGGAGGCCACTCAATTTCTCGAAGCCGGCTAAGCTCATGGCTCACTTTAGGAAGGGCAACGTGGCTATCGAGGTCGGTATCGCCATGGCCGGGAAAGTGCTTGCCCACGGCGGCCACACCTACGCTGTGTAACCCCTTGACCACGGCAGCTCCGCAATTGGCGACAATTTCATGGGATTCCGAGAATGCTCGGTCCCCAATGATGGGGTTATCGGGATTACTGTTTACGTCGAGTACGGGGCTGTAATCGATGTCAAAGTTCATAGCGCGAACTTCGCGTCCCAAAGCTTGGCCGAATCGAAAGCATAATTCAGGGTCGCCTATATCGCCCAGAATCTTCATCGGCGGCCAAACGGTCGCGGGTTCACGGATGCGTGCGACGCGTCCACCTTCTTGGTCAACACTAAGCGCCACTGGGTTTTCGGGTCGGTAGAGCTTGAGCTCGCGTCCAAGTTCGGCAACTTGTTCCGGGCTTTCAATATTACGCTTAAAGAGGATAAGGCCAGCGGGCTGGACCTCGCGCATGACCTCTTTAAGTTCGGCGTCAATGGACAACCCACCGAATCCACAGGTGATTAAGGTTCCGGCAGCTTTACGAATATCTTCTCTGGTGGCGTACATGGCCGCCTTTAAAGCATAAAATGGTAGTTCATGTCAGCTTTCTTTGTCCTTGGAGAATAGAGCAGCTCGGGTTAGGCTAAGGTATGGGACGAGACCTGCTCTATAAGCCACCGGTGCCGATTCAGCTTCCTGACGAAGAGGAAGAGGGCGGTAAGGTCAAAAAATCCGATAAATCCGGGGCCGCAGCAAAGCATCAGGATGTGCGACGCACGTCTGCTTCAGCTTTAGAAGCGCAGCTACGGCAGAAGCTGAATACTCAGCAGACCAAGGGACCAGCTTATAAAAACGCCTATTTCAATCAGGATGTGAATGCGACTCAGCAGGCGAATATGTCCACGCGCGCGATGTCTGCGTTGCGAGGTGCCGAAGGGGCCAGCGATTTAAGGCAGGTTGTCTTGCCCGGCGCGACCAAAGAGACGCCATCGCCAGAAGAGCTTCGTAGCAGTTCGGAGTTAATGGGACTCGATGGGGAGTTATCCACCAGCCTGCAGGGACTCCTTCAACGCCAAGGGTCTTTTGCCCAGGGCAAGGGCGTGACGGTGGAAATGCTTGAGGCACGGATGCGCCAGCTCGAAGAGATGGTCCAGGCGCGAAAAGCTGCGCTTGCAAGACTTTTAAAGGGCGGCAAGGATGTTCCAGCATCCAGTTCGAGCCTGGTTCAGGCCGCCAGTGGTGCGGGAAGTGCGGAAGATATTGATTTGGCCGAAGAGGGCAATCGTTTGATCCAAGCAGTTCAGCAGGAGGCCGGCGATATGCACGACCGGCTCCGGCGAACCCTTGGCTTGAAGAAGCAGTAAACTCGTTCCAGAAATCTTAGTCCAGTTCACCGATGGATTCTTCAACAGCCTTCACAATCGTGCCTTTGCGCTCAAGTGTGAGAACAGCTTCGATATCGCGGCTCAGCAGTCTATCTCCATCAAGATGTGGGATGGCGCCTCGAACTTGCTCATGAGCAGCCGATGTACCTTTGCCGAGAGTTTCCGGTTTTTGCAGGTCAATGGCTTGGGCTGCGCAAAGAACCTCAACGGCCATGATGGCTTCTACGTTGGTGACAATTTCACGAAGTTTTCGGGCGGAGGTCATCCCCATGGAAACATGGTCTTCACGGCTTGCACTTCCGGGAATAGAGTCAATGGATGCCGGTGTGGCATAGACTTTGTTCTCGTTAACCAAAGATGCAGCTGTTACCTGAGCCATCATATAGCCAGAATGAATCCCACTTTCGGGCACCAAGAACGGCGGAAGCCCACTGAGTGTGGGGTTGACCAGCTGTTCAACCCGGCGCTCGGAAATATTACCCAGCTCGGCGGTTGCGATTGCGGCGAAGTCTAATGCGAGTGCAAGAGGCTGCCCATGAAAGTTACCACCGGAGATAACATCTCCCTCGTCGGCAAACACCAAGGGGTTGTCAGTAGCGCTGTTGATTTCGCGTTCGAAAACATCGCGTGCATATTTGAGGGCATCGCGTGTGGCGCCGTGAACTTGTGGCATGCATCGAAGTGAGTAGGGGTCTTGAACCCGGTTTGCACTTTGACCATTGGCGCAACTGGAACCTTCTATCATGCGGCGAAGGTTTTTGGCTGATGTAGATTGGCCTGGGTGGGGCCGGACATCTTGAACGCGTTGGTCAAATGCAGCGGGAATCCCTTTGAGACCTTCAAGAGTCATCGAGCCTGCGACGTCGGCCATTTTGCACATGTGCTCAGCCGAGAGCAGGGCCATGGTACCTACGGCGGCCATAGCTTGCGTGCCGTTGACTAGGCTCAGGCCTTCCTTGGCTTCAAGCTCAAGGGGCTGAAGCGACGCGCGGCGAAGCGCATCGAGGGCAGGCATAATTTCGCCGTCAAATTCTGCTTGTCCTTCGCCCAGCATACCCAGGGCAAGGTGAGCCAAAGGCGCCAAGTCACCAGAGGCGCCTACAGAACCTTTTTCTGGAATGACAGGATGCACACCACGGTTGAGCATGGTGAGAACCAGGTCGATGACTTTCGGGCGGATGCCACTGTGGCCTTCGGATAGCGTTTGAGCCCGAAGCAGCATCATGGCTCGTGTTTCCGGGCGCGATAGGGGGCGTCCGACTCCCGCTGAGTGCGAGAGGATAAGGTTGCGTTGCAGCGCTTTGAGCTGATCGGGGGCAACCTTGACTTCGGCCAATGCTCCAAAACCGGTGGTAACACCGTAGACAGGAACATCCCCAGCCGCTTTTTCTTCGATGAGATCTCGCGCTTTTTGAACGCGTTCTCGTGCCTTATCTCCCATAAGGATTTTGGCACCATGTGCGACTTGGTAAACTGTTTCGAGAGTGAGGGGCGAATCGCCTAGCATAATTGTATCAGACATGGGGCCTGCTTAGGGCGGCGGGGCCGTCTCGGTCAAGAGGCAACGTGTCAAAAATACAAGCTTTTTGGGCTTCTGTTATTTGGATTTCGCTGTGCTATAGAGGTTTTATGCTGGATATTCACTGCCACATACTGCCGGGGGTCGATGACGGGGCTCCAAATATGGATGTTTCCCTGGAAATGGCGGAGATCCTTTATCAGGCAGGATACCGGAAAATTGCCGCATCACCGCATTATGGCGAGGGATCTGCCGGAGATGTGCCGATTGAGGTGGCAGCAAATCGACGCGCAGAATTGAACCGGGCCCTGGTCGATGCTGGTATTGGCATTGAGATTCTTCCCAATGCTGAGCACCACCTAAGACCCAGTCTATTTGATCGCATTGACGCTGGCGCGGTGGTACCGATTGGTGGTCAAGGCAAGTGGCTTTTGGTGGAACTGCCCTGGTCCTCCATTCCCAATCCCGAGGAGATTATCTTTAGGATACAGATGAAAGGCTATCGCGTCATTTTGGCCCACCCCGAACGCTATAAATACATTGAGCCGAACATGGTTGAGCGCTTTGTTGAGCGGGGAGTTTTGATGCAGATCGAGCTTGGAAGTTTCGCTGACATCTATGGCCGTCGGGCACGCAAACGAGCACTTCGTTATGCCGACAAGGGGCAATGTCATGTGCTGGCGACCGATTTACACCATTCGAAAAACGCGGCCAAATGGTTAGAGAAGTCCTTTAAATTTATACGCAAACGTTACGGCGAAGATGGTTTAGAACGCATGACCAAGGTGAACCCAGAGCTTTTGATGGGCAATGCCGACCACTTAGATATTATTTCACTGCGGAAGTAACATGGTTGGATTGCGTAAACTTTTACCAGGCTTGGTTATCAGTGCAGCGCTTCTTGGATGGGTCTTTCGTGAATTAGACTGGGACACTTTACTTGAATGCTATCGGGGCATTGATGTCCCATTGCTTCTGGTAAGTGCATCTTTGTTTATTCCAATGCAGCTTTTCAGGTTGGGGCGTTGGGTGTTTTTGACGAGCCCTTTAGGTATTGTCTCATTTCGAGATCAGCTTCGGATAAGCATTGTGGGTAATGCGCTAACAATATTGCTGCCCCTTCGGCTGGGTGAGTTTTCTCGGCCCGCGATGCTAAAATCCGTATCAGGTGTGCCTATCAGCAGTGGACTCGGTGTGACTGCCTTGGAGAGGGTTTTAGACGGATTGCTGGTTACAGGGGTCTTTTGGGCTTTGATACCTTTTAT
>MDSW01050747.1_pt1 | contig 11012 bp, 4 predicted proteins | sample 811171 | NCBI WGS metagenome assembly MDSW01 (sample SAMN05326641, study PRJNA326480) | marine metagenome | isolation source: seawater | place: Atlantic Ocean: North West | collected 2012 | reverse complement strand
GGGGGGGGGGGGGGGGGGGGGGGGGGGGGGGGGGGGGGCGCGACGCACCTGGGGCCACATCGCGTACGGGTTGTGCGCCATCTGCTGCTGCTGCTGCTGCTGCTGCTGCTGCTGCTGCTGCTGCTGCTGCCCGTAGAAACCGGCCTGGGACTGGGGAGGGGCCTGGAAGGGGAGGGGGCGGGGAAGAAGGGGGCGTCAGTCGCGGAATGTGGAATATCGCGAGGAATATCGGGGCGGCGCGCCGAGCGTCGCGGGGCGCGCGCGCGCGAGCCGCGGCGCGCGAGCCGCGGACGGGCACGACCCGAGGCGCACCTGCATGGTGATCAGGCGCCTTTTCGCGTCGAGGACGCGCCGCGGGCTCGGCGAGTCGCGCTTTCCGGCCGACTACGCCGTTCCCGCGGAAGCCTGTCTGCGCCCGCTTCCTCCAAACGTCGCGTTAGGAAAACACGGCCCGGAAGGCGACGTGCGTGCTCCCGTCGAGACGCGCGCGCGACCGTGCGAGCGTGGAGCGACCGGGTGAGGTGCCGGTGAGCCGATACGCGTCTCGCGCCGGTCGTTCGCCGCGGTGTGAGGCCGCCGTCGCGCGAGCCGCCGGGGAGTTCCCTCGAAACGTCAAATCTCCTTCGCGCGCTAAACGCGTCGCCGTGGCAAGCGCTGTGGGTCTTTCGTCGCACAGTTCATGCCAGCGCATCACGCGACTCGTGGCTCCCGAGCGCCCGATGAAAACTGAAACGCGCGAACCCAGAAGTTAACTCGTCGATTCCTCATCGCGCGGACCCCCGATGAAACCCGAACGCGCGACCGATCGGGACCGATCGCGAGGGCGGGCCGAGTGCCGATGAAGCGACCGAGGCGCCTTTCGACTGGGTTCGAAAAAGCGCCCCCGCGAGCGAGCGCCCCGGCGAGTTTCGTCTCGAGCCCGCCGCGGTCGCGTCGACGCTTTTGTCGGCGAGCCTGAGGAAGGTTTTATCCTCCGACGCGTGCGGGCATTCCACCCCCTCGCGACGCGCGCGACACTCGCCGTGATGTCGTCGCTGTCGTCGCAGAGGGCCCTCGTTCCCGCCCCGCTCGACGCGGGGCGGGGCGCGACGCGCGGAGCGCGGCGCGGGCCTCGCGTCGTTCGCGCCGGCCGCAGCCGGAGCAAGAAGAGCGCGTCGCCCATCCAGCGCAAGAAGAAGAAAGCCGGGGGCGCGGCGGTGAAGTCACCCGCGCCGCCCCCCCCGCCCGCGAACCCCAACCTCGGCCCCGTCGCGCCCGCCCCGAGTCGGGGCAAGACGCTCGAGGAGATTCTGAAGGAAGACAGTCCGATGCAAATCATCACCGCCCCGCGCGAACTGGAGGACGCGCGACTCCCTCCCCGCCGGAGCGGCGGCGGCGGCGACGCCGATTCGCGCTTCACTCGCGAGGACGACGCCTCCCCCGGTTCCGTCGGCGACGCCTCCTCGGGCGGCGGCGGGTGGGCGGACGCTCTGGCGAATTTCAGAAACGACGCCGCGGCGAAGGAGACGCGGCGCAACGCCGCGCGCCGCGAGGTTCTGGACGACGAGGAGTCCTTCTTCGAGCTCGGCGAGGGAGCCAACTTCGTCGACTTCGGCCTCGGCGACGCCGCGGTCCTCTCGGACGACGACGACGACGACGACGACGACGACGACGACGACGCCTCGGCCGATCTCGCCGTTTCGGACCTCGAGATGCGCTATCGCGAGGGCCAGGCCCGGGGCGCGGTGGAGTTTGACCTCGGGGAGGACCTCGACGACGACGGCTGGGATTCCGACGACGACGACGACGAAGGCGGCGGCGTTCGCGAGCGCGGGATTCCGTCGGAGATGCGGTGCTTCGACACGGCGAAGATTTTCGTCAAGGCGGGCGACGGCGGCCGCGGGATGGTGGCGTTCCGGCGCGAGGCGTTCGTCGCGCAGGGCGGGCCGTACGGCGGGAACGGCGGGAACGGCGGGGCGATCTGGTTCGAGGCGGACGAGTCCATCAACTCCCTGGTCGGGTTCCGCAAGAAGGTGCATCACCGGGCCTCGCCCGGCGGGAACGGGGGCGGGAAGAAGATGCAGGGTAAGGACGGGCGGGACCGGGTCGTGTTCGTCCCCCCCGGCACGGTCGTGAGGGACGGCAGGGACGGCGCCGTCCTGGCGGAGATGTTCGCGCACGGGCACAGGAAGATGGTGATTCCGGGCGGGCGCGGCGGGCGCGGGAACGCGTCGTTCAAGACGGCGCTGAACAAGGCGCCGCAGATTGCGGAGCACGGCGAGGAGGGCCAGGAGCTCTGGGTGGAGCTGGAGCTCAAGCTCGTCGCGGACGTCGGCGTCATCGGGGTCCCGAACGCGGGGAAGAGCACGCTGCTGAGCCGGGTCTCGAACGCGAGGCCGAAGATCGCGGACTACCCGTTCACGACGATCGTGCCGAACCTCGGCGTCGTCGAGCGCGATTTCGAGAGGATGGTCTTCGCCGACATCCCCGGTCTCCTCGAGGGCGCGAGCGAGGGCGTCGGCCTGGGGTTCGAGTTCCTCAGGCACGTCAAGCGCACGCGCGTCCTGGTGCACGTGCTGGACTGCACGTCCGAGGACGTCCTGGAGGAGTACGACGCCATCCGCAACGAGCTGTTCCTGTTCGACGAGGAGGTCGGGGATAAGCCCGAGCTGATCGCTCTGAATAAAGTCGACGCCTCCGACGAAGCCGCGGCGAGAGCGCTGCGGCTCCGAGACGTCTTCGCGAACGAGCGCGGCGTCGACGCGCACGTCGTCTCCGCGCTGGAGGGCCAGGGCTTGAACGAGCTCGTGGACGCGGTCAAGGCGGTCTGGGAGCGGCTCCCCGCGCCCGATTACCGGGTGATGGCCGAGGCCGAGAAAACCCTGGCGAAGCCCGCGGACGGGAAGAGCCTGGACGACTTCGTCGTCAGGGACACGCCGTACGCGTTCGTCGTCGAGGGCGCGGCGATCGAGCGCTTCGTGCAGATGACGAACTGGGACTACTTCGAGAGCTTCAAGCGGTTCGCGCGCGTGCTGCAGATGTCCGGGGTGGAGCGCGCCATCAACGAGGCGGGCGCGGGCGAGGGCGACCGCGTCGTCATCGGGAAGTACGAGTTCGAATGGAGCGGGGACAGGCGCGAGCAGGCGCTGTTCGACTCGTGGAAGGCGAAGCAGGACGAGAAGCCCGCGGGGACGACGAGGCAGGGCACCAGGCACTGGCCGCACTGATCCGACCGACGTTTCTTTGAGGTTCGCGACGATGACCCGGTGACGCGGCGTTCGAAATACTCGTAGACTGTGGTGCAGACTGCGAGCGTAGGATTACGAAAAAACGTCGTTCGTCTTCTCCGCCTCCGTCTCGTCACTCCACCCTCCTCCTGCTCCCTCTGTGCGGGGTGATGATGCTGGATCCTCCCTTTCCCTTGGCCGCTCCCGCGCCCCCGCCGGTTCGCGGCTGCAGCGGCACCTCCATGAGGTACGGCGAGTGTCCGATGGCTTCGTGCCACCCGAAGCTGGGCATGCGTTCCCACCACCCCCCGTCCCCGTCCTGCCACTCGTCCCAGTACTGGCTCCCGTCCGAGCTGTTCCCGTACTTGTGCATCCTCCCGTCCGGGTAGTGCTCCTCCCCCCACGTCTTTTGCGTGTGCGCGCCGCCGAGCTCGTCCCACGTCACGCCCTGCCTCGTCCCCGCCCTGCCCTCGTCGTTGTACGAGAAGCCCCACTTCTCCTCCCACTTCTCGCCCCACGACCGCCCCGGCGCGTTCGCCGCCCCGCCCTCGGCGTGGTCCCTGGACGCCCACGTGTCCGTCCACTTGATGCACCCGCCGACGCCGTTCCACTTCTCCCCCCACTTCTCCGTCCACCGGTTCGCGTGCCCGTCCTCGGGCGCGGCGCCGTCCTCCAGCGACCCGGTTTTCTCGCAGTACCGATCCACGCTCCCGTCCGCGCGGTAGTCCTCCATCCACCCCTCGCTCCAGCACTGCCCCTTGGGCGTGTGCGACCACTTAGACGCCTCGCGGTGGATGAACGGCGTCCCGTTCACGTCGTGCTGGTACATCTCCTTCCAGCTCTCCTGCCACGCCTGGCCGTCAGAGTCCCGCCCGCTCTTCACAGCGCCCAGCTCACGGTACGTGTACGGGTCCGACGTCTCCCAAAACTTCTCCTCCCACTCCACGCTCCCGTCCGCGCTCGCGCCGCGAATCACCGTCCAACGCATCACCTTGCCCTCCTCCAAATACTCCCGGCCCTCCTCGCGCCACCAACGCGCGCCGGAAGACAGAACACCCTCCTTCGCGCCGTCCGCAGCGCCGAGCTCGCGGACGGGGGAGGCCAGCGCGTCCTCGAGCGAAGCCTCAACCGCCGGCGCCGACGCCACCGTCGCCGCGGGAGCGGGGGAGGAGGGCGCCGCCGCCGCCGCCGAAACCTCCGCGGCCGCGGTCGCCGAAACCTCCGTCTCCGTCGCGCGAACAGAAACGTCGGATTCGAACGCGGGTAAGACGGCGTTCTGGGTCTCGACGACGGATTGGAACTGGAGCTCGAGGGTCTTCTCCGGCGCGCGTTCCATCACCTCCACCGCCGCCTCGACGCGCGATGGCGTCGCCTCGCGCCGGGTGTACGCCGGTGCGATTTTTTTCCGCCGCGGCGCCGCGGGCGGCGCGGGGATCCCGCCGCTCTCGTCGCGGCCGTACGGGGACCCCGCGCCGCGGGACCCGTACGGCGACCCCGATGACCCGAACGCGTCCGGGGCGACGCGGTTGGGGTTCTCGGGCGGCGACCACTCCCAGAAATCACTCGCGGGGCCGACCCGAGCGCCTCCCTCGGCGGACGCGGAAGCGGAACCGCCGAGCGCCTCGTCGAGAGCATCCTCCGGCCGCGCGTTCTCGATGCCCCGGCCGCCGTAAAAGCTCGAGGCGTTCCTGTACCGCGCGGCGGTTCGCGCTCTCTCCGCGTCGACGATCTTCCGCCTCGCCTCGGCGTCCTCGCTGTTGTACGCGTTGACGGCGCGAAGGCGCGCGTCGGGACTCGCCTCCGCCGCCGCGCGATTCCGCGCCGCCTCCTCCGCCCGCCGCGCGGCGAGGGGCTTGGCGAAGTTGATCACCGCGCTCTCCGCGGAGACGGCGCTCTCGGCAGCCTCGCGCTCGGAGGCGTCGCCCACGGGCTTGGACCTCGTCACCGTGCTCCCGGGCTGGACCTTGATGATGCCGGGGGAGGCGATGGCGCGCGCCGCCGCCAACGCCGCCTCGGCGCGCTCCACCGCGCCGATGGGCGACGCCGCGCGCTCGAACAGATCGAGGACCCTCGCGGAGCCCTCGCGCGTGACCTTGACGCTCGCGGAGGGGGGCTCGTAGATGGGCGCCGCCGCGAGCGCCTCGGGGGACATCGCGGGGGGGGGCGGGGGCGCGGCGGTCGTCGGGGGGTAGTCATACGTCGCGCCCATGAGCGCGTTGGCCTCCTCCACGTCCTCCACGGCGTCGCTCTGGAAGGGGGGGAGGCCCGCCGCGGTGACGACGCGCGAGCGCCGCGCGAGGGGGCGCGACGAGTGCGTTCCGGGGGGGCGCGGTCGAGGCGCGGGGGGGCGCGAGCGGGGGAGCGCGCCGCGAGGAAGCGCCCCGGGGGGGAGAGCCGCGCGGGAGGCCATCTCGCGAGGCGGTGCGCGCCCCCCTCGAGCCCGAGATCGCTCGCCCCCTCGCGCGGGCGCGACGGACGAGACGGTCGCCGGGTGGGACGCCGGGGGACGCGCCGGCGGAGCGAGGGCGGGGGGTGAGGGTGGAGGGAAGCTCGCGGAGGCGTCGGGGGCGTGCGGGACGCGCTCGGGAGTGCGCTCGCGGGCGTCGTTCCGCAGCGCCCCAACGTTTCGTTTCCGGCTGAGTTGGCGCGAGGAGAGCGGTCGAGGGACGCGAGTCGTCGGATGCCGACGCACTGGTTTTCGCAGTTCCCGGAATCGAGGATCTTGCGGGGTTCGCGAACCGTCGAAACGACCGGCTCGAAAATATGCCACTTGAGGGTTAGGGCAACAGCGACGAACCCGTCGTCGTCGTCCTCTCGTTAACAACACCGCGTCGCGCGAGCGCTCACGCGCGGCTCCCGCTCGCCCTCGCCCCGCGTCCGTTCGCGGTCGCATGCGCCTGCCGTTCGCACTCTTCGGCGGCTCTCGCGACCCCGCTCGCGTCTTCCCCCCCGGCGCGGGTTCGAACGTCGGCCCGCGCGACGACCGCTCGCGGACGTTTCGCGCGACCCTCGGCGGATCTTCCGCCTCCTCCGCGTCTCCGCCCCCCCGCGTCTGGAGCGCGTCGCGCGGCGCCGGTCGCGCCCTCGCGTCGGGAAGGAGCCCCGCGCCGCGCGTTCGCGCGCGTCTCTCGCGCGACCGCGCCGGTCGACGCCGCGACGGCCGCGGCGCCGTCTCCTCCTCTTCTTCGTCTTCGTCTTCTCGGACGTCGCGCCCGTTTCGCGGCGGCGCGTTCTCGTCCTCGTCCTCGACGCGCGGCGCCGCGATGAGCTCGGCCCTGATTCCCGGCGCGCCGCTCATGGCGCAGAGCCTGGGCGGCGCGTTCGTGATCGACATGGGCATCCAGTTCGTCGGGTGGGCGTTCGCGTCGGCGCTCCGGACGGAGAAGTTTTACGATCTCTGCGGCTCGCTCGCCTTCGCGTCCACGGCGCTCGCCACGTTCGCGTCCGGCGCCCGCGCGCCGCGGCAGGCTCTGCTCACCGGCATGGTCTGCGCGTGGACGGGGAGGCTCGGGATCTTCCTCCTCGCGCGCGTCCTGCGCGACGGCGGCGACAGCCGCTTCGACGAGGTGAAGACCAAACCGGGACTGTTCGCGATTTACTGGGCGCTCCAGGGCGTCTGGGTGTGGGTCACCGCGCTCCCGTGCTTCCTGATCAACGGCGCGTCCAACCAGAGCGCTTTAAACGCCGGGGATTACGTCGCGTTCGCGGTCTGGCTCGTCGGGGTCGTGACGGAGACGGTCGCGGACTGGCAGAAGCGCCGGTTCAAGTCCGACCCGGCGAACGCGGGGCGGTTCATCGACGTTGGGCTGTGGAGTCTCAGCCGCCACCCCAACTATTTCGGGGAAATCGTGACGTGGTTCGGCGCCGCCGGGGTGGCGCTCGCCGCCAACGTCTCCCCGGCGGTCTCCTGCGCCGCGATGTGCTCGCCGGTGTTCGTCACGTTCCTCCTGACCCAGATGAGCGGCGTGCCCATCCTGGAAAAGTCCGCGGACGAGAGGTGGGGGAACGAGGCCAAGTACCAAGAGTACAAGCGACTCGTCCCCGTCTTGGTGCCGAGGCTCCCGGGATTCAAGCCGAAATGAATCGCGGGGTGATGAGCGAGCGGCCTCGGTCGGTTTTTCGTTCGTTCGTTGCAAAAGAAAGACGCTCTCTCTCTCTCTCTGCCGTATCCTCTAGGGCGTGGCGCTCGTGAACGCGTTTCGCCCGCGCGCTTCGCCGAAATGTTCCCGTAGTACGAGCGGAGGTCAGTCAGTCTCTCCTTCGTTCTTCACGCGAGGTAGACGTACGTCTTGCGATCGTTTCGGTCGCGCTCGATGAACTCCCGCTCGATGAGGTTTTCCAGGTGTTTCTTGATATCCGTGGGGTTGGGGATGAACCGCGCCGAGAGTTGTTTCGTCACCTCCTGCACGACGCCGTTGTGGTCGAGCCGCCGCCTGGCCTTCATGACGCGCACGATCGCCGCCTCAATCTGCGGTTTGCGATCGTCGTCGACGCGCCGCTTCGTCTCCGTCTTCTCCGGCTCCGTCTCCTTGCTCGCGCTCACCGTCCCGATCTTCACCTTCAGGAGCTTCGACGTGAACTGCTCGTTGTACTCGAACACGTCGCTCACGTTCACCTCCTTGCTCATCGGAATTTTCCGCAGCACGTTCCTCCCCTTGACGCACGCCAGCGACTGCAGCGAACGCTTGAGGTCCTCCTCGGGAATGCGCGTCGCCGCCAGGATGTCCGAGTACGACAGCGCGTCCTGGGCGTTAAAGAGCATCAAGACGCACATTTGGTACGTGCTCACGCTCAGCTCGCGCTTGACGCCGTCCGCGAACGTCGCTCGCAGATCCGCGGTGCCCGCGTTCGTGAGCCAGTTGAGCCTTCGGCCCGTGTGCGAGGCGAGGTAAAACGCGCGGTACGCCTCGCACGCCGACTCGCACTCGGGAGGCAGCGCGCACGGCGGCGGCGTCGGCATGGGCCAGCTCCCCGTCGTGAGAACCTGCACGCCGAGGTCGAACCCCCACGGTTGCGACGACGCGGCGTCGCCGCGCCCGCTGCCGGACGGCTGGGAGTGAGACTGGGCCGAGTGGGTGGACTTCTCCCTCGCGTCCTCGGCGAGGTGGGTTCGAAACGCCGCCATCGCGTCTCGGCTCGTGCGCATGTCGTTGAACATCCCCTCGATCTTGCTCGTGAATTGGTACCCGCAGTCCGTCTTGAGCTTGACGATGAAGCTCCGCTCCGCGTCGTCGCTCGTGGAGCGCCCGCTCAGCAGTCGCTTCGCGAGGTGCTGCTTGTAGTACCTCTCGAACACGTCCTTCTCCTGCAGGAACCGGAACAGCGACATCGCCTCGTCCAGCGTCGCCTCCACCTCCTCCTCGCTCGCGCCCTTGAGCCCCTTCCTGAGCTTATCGTCCACGTACAGCGAGATGTACTCCGGCGAGCGCGCGTTGAGGTTGACGAAGTGTTCGAACGCCTTGTGCGTGGCGTTGACGAAGTTTCGGTCCGACGCGAACGCCGCCGCGATGGTGCGGTCGTACTTCGCCTTCGTTCGAAGCAGCCCCTCGACGAACGCGTTCGGGTCCTTGGCCCTCTCGGGGTCCGCCACGAGCGCCTTGCCCTCCTCCTCCACGACCCTCGCCATCATCTCCTTGACGATCCCCAGACCCCCCTCCACGCGCGAGTACAGCCGGTACAACAGAGCGAGCTGCTCGTGCTTGTCTCCCGCGAGCATCGCGCGTAACCCGCTCGAGGGCATCCCCAGCGCCGCCTCCATCCGTCGCGAGAGAAGCTCGTTCTCCGTCTCCGTCACGACCCGCGCCTCCGTGCGCGCGTTCAGGTACGCCTTCACGCGCGCGTGCTCCTCCTCCAGCCGCCGCTCGCTGCGCTTCAGGTACTCGTGGCAGTCGCACGCCTGAAGGTTTCTCTGCGACTCCCTCCGGTAAAACTCCCTCGTCGCCCCCAGGAAGGGTTCCTCGAAATCCCTCGCGTACGTCTCCTCGCCGCAATCCATCAGCATCGACGTCGCCGCGCGCACCAACGACTGGTCGATGCGCTCGCCCCGGCGCTCGCGCTCGATCGCGCCCAACACCGCCGCCAACAGCCGCCGGTTGATGCTCGGAAGGCGGCACACCTCGTCGCGCCAGAGGGCGAGGCCCAGGTCGTGCGTGGGCTTGAGGCCGTGCGGAGGGACGTACACGCGGTCCATGTACATGAGGATGTCGCGGATCATGCGCGTGGATTTCGTGTGGTCCCTCCACCGCCGCTCGAGCTCGACCAGGAAGCCGTCGCCCTCCGCGCGCTCGATCGCGGGCGCGACCACCTCGCGCAAGTGCTCGGAGACGACGGCGACGAGGCCCTCGTACAGAGCCTTGCCGTGGCGGTGGAGCACCATGTTGTACGCGTTGCGGTACAGCTCCTCGAACGATAACCCGCTCGCGTCGCGGCGGTTGATCTTGTCGATGGCGTCGCGGAGGATCTTCCAAGTCTTCTCCGCATACTGCGAGGGAAAGGGTGGGGAGGGAGGGAAAGGGAGGTGCGGGGGAGGGAAAGGGAGGTGCGGGGGAAGGAAGGTCAGCGCGAGAGGTCGCGCGTGCGTGATGGAAGGGGGAAGGGGGGGGCGGGGAAAGGCGGGGAAAGGCGGGAATTCGACGCGACCCGGGTGGAGACGTCTCGGGTTGAATGAAGACGGGGGGGCGGGGCGCGCCGCGAGGGAGGGGCGAGGCGCGAGGTACGCACCTGTCCGTCGACCTCGACCCTGTGCTTGAAGGGCTCGATGGTGATTCGGAAGTTCCCGCGGCCGCTCATCGCGTCCGCGGCGCGTCCTCTCTCGCGCCCCGAGGTCCTCGCGAAGGAGGGCACCCGCGAACCCGCGCGCGAATCTCGGCGAGGGTCGTCGACGACGGGGCGCTCACGCCGCCTCCGAATGCCTCCGCGCGCCTCTCGCGGACGAGCCCGCGCCTCCTCCGCGTCGTCCCGAGCGTCCGAACGACCTCGCCTCGCGCGCGCGACGGTGTGCGCGCCGGGGCGCCGCGCGCGTGTGCGCGTGGGTATCCCCCGAGGTCGCCCGCGCCCCCGGGTGACCCACCTGTGAAAATGACGAAATCCGACGCGCGTCGCCAGATCTGTCATCTCTCCGTCACAGTCGTCACGTGACGGGTCGAGCGCCCGGGCGGATCGATCGACCGGCTCCGACGACCCGTCCAACGTCTCTCATCCTCGCTCGCTCGCCACGAACGCGGTCTCGTCGGATGTGTCCGCGAGCCTCGACGCCCGCGAAACGCCCGCGGCGCGCGCCCCGGCGGGCACATCGCGCCGCGCCGCGAGCCGACGCCGAGGCCGCCCGCGCGCCCCTCGCCGCGAGTCCCTCGCCGCGCGCGCACGTCGAAGGACCCGCGGTCGCCCGTCCCCCCGCGCGCTCCCCGGGTCAGGTCCTCGGCGGAGGGTGTCGTCGGACCGCCCGGTTGACATCGTTCCCCCCTCGGAGCGATGGCCGACGCGGGGACGCCACCCGCGCCGGGCGCCGCCCTCGCGGCCGCGCTCGAGGCCGACGACGCCACCGCGACCGTACCCGGCGACCCCGCGGTGACCCCCGCGCCGCTCGCGCCGGGTATCGCCCCCGCGGCGCCCGCGGAGGTGCGCGCGCCCGCCGAACGCGCGCCCCGACACCCGAGCCCAATTGGTGTTTTCCTCGGACCGCGACGCCGCCCCCCCCCGCGCCGCGCCTCGCACGCTGACCCGCGCGATTCCTCCCCCGCTCAGCCCATCCCCGACCCCCCCGCGCCCATCCCCGCGCCTGGAGCGCCCGCCGCCGGCCCCGCCGCC
>MDSW01096933.1_pt1 | contig 11013 bp, 17 predicted proteins | sample 811171 | NCBI WGS metagenome assembly MDSW01 (sample SAMN05326641, study PRJNA326480) | marine metagenome | isolation source: seawater | place: Atlantic Ocean: North West | collected 2012 | reverse complement strand
TTTCTTGTAGCCAGCGATAATTTCATCCGACCAAACCTCAGGTATAAAACCTGCGGTATTGACTTCTGATTGTATTACATGATTAGTACCTAAACCCATTTTTAAATTCCTTTTCTAAAATATCACCCTCTGACTCTGCCTTCTCTGTATGCCTTTTCTATTTCTGGCATCATGGCTTCATACTTATCAGGGTCGTTGTAAATAAGCTTTTGTATATCAGAACGCCTAAAGATTTTCTTGGATGGTGCTTCTCCACTACCACTTGGTACAGTTGTAGTAGCACTTTTGATGTCTTGTGATCTAGCCTGTTTCTCCATTTCTACAGTTTTACTACCAATCTGTTTCTTTTCTTTCCATGTAGAAATAAGCTCATCAGCAGCATCATAATCATACCTACGATCAGCCCTAGCAAATAACTCTGCTCTTACTTTAGAATTACTTATCCAGTCTTGAAACCCTTGATCTTTTACGATGTCTGTAAAGTCTGGATGTTTTTCTTTCAGTGATGAAAGAGCTTTCGACCTTTGCATTTCTAGGGTTAGCTGTTCTGCTTCTCTAATCTTAGGATGATTTTGTATTGCGTTGTCTACAGCCTGTTTAGGGTTAGCAAAAAAATCATCATCACTAGTTTCTTTGACTTCTGTTTGCTTTGCTTGCGGTTGACTTTGAACATAAGAATTAGCAACCCTACGAAGTTCTCCTAACTCTGTACCTTGTCTGCCTATTAACTTCTCAGCTTCCTGGTGCATAGCTATAACATCTTGAAGAGTTTTCTCCTTGTACTTCTCAGGAATCTCTGGTTTAACTTCTTCAGCTTTTACTTCTTCTTCTTGCTGTGGTTCTTCTTTCTTATCTTCTACTTCTTCTACAAACTCAGCCACTATACTCTCCTGTGTCAGTTGACATTTTAGGAAAGACACTTTAAATGGGGGTCTAACCTTATCCCATACTACTATACTCTTGACCTATGCCCATCTTTCTCTCATACTTCATGTGACTCTCTCTGCGTCTAACCCATGCGTCAGCAGCAGTAGGAAAATCACCTGAACAACCCTCCAGGTCTATTCTTGGTTTACTGATTATGCGTTTTGCTTCAGTATCACAAGCAGGGCAGGTGGTTGTTTTTAACGAGTCATCAATGTATTGTTCAAATACATGATCATTATTACATTGAAACTCAAATATTCTTCTAGTCATTATGTGTTTGAATAACTCTGTTCTTCTTCTGCACACAAGTCTTCATATACTTTCTCAGACATATCCTTTAGTCCTAACATATACTTTAGTATATCTACTTGTCCTTTAGCAAAATGAAACTCTTCATTTGTTTCACAGTTCTGAACACTGTTGTATTCATCATACATCTTCTGTAAATCTTCCATAAGGTCTTTCCAACCCCTAGAAGACATCATTGCAAAACGGTTATCATAGTAATCTAATAATTTTTTATCCATTGGCACGTTTTTTGCTTTATTAATGCGTGATTATAGCATACTTTTTTGTAAAAGTCAAGTATTTCTTGATGCTTGTAGTTGTAATTCTGCAATTCGTGCTTTTGTATCAATATCTTTCTCTTTTAGAGCCACATTTGCTAGTTTTATACGTCTTTCAAACTCTTTTGTTGGGTCATCAGCGTCTCCTAAGTACTTAGAAGCACTAGCAGCTATCTTAGCCTGTGTTTCAGCAGGTTTTAACTGTGTTTCTACTGCTTCACCCTGTGCTTTAGCCTGTTTTAGCTGTACATCAGCTTGTAAATCTGCTAATTCTAGCTGTGCTTTCTGTAATTGTAGCTGTACAGCAGCTTGTTGTGACTGTGCTTCCTGTGGATTAGGCTGCATCATCTGCTGTAGTTGCTGTATTAGCTGTTCTCTGTTGTTCAAACTAGAGTTTTCTATGATTGCAGACAGAACTAAAGGTACGATTGGTGACTCTGCACCTAGTGTTTTCAGTAAATTCATAAACTGCATCTGCTCGTGCTCTCTAGCTATGATACCTAGATTACTAGAAGGAGTAAATATAAAGTCTTGTGCAGGATATCTCTCTGGGTCAAACTGCATAAACCTGTGTGCAGACTTGGTTACAAAAGGTATCAAGAATTGTTCTTGGAAGTTTATCAGTGTTCTCTTGTTTTTCTTTATGATTGATGACAATGCTACAGATAAACCAGCTCCTTCTGCTGTAGTCATAGCTTGTAGTGATGAGCTATCTATTGTTCCTGTAGCCATAAGTAGCATATTCATAAAAGAAGTAGCAGTATTAATATTAGAACCATCGACTGAACCTATCTTAAAAGGATAAAGAATCTCTGCTGGGTTACCATTCGTAAGAATAGTCTTACCAGGTTTTACCTCAAACCTAGCACCTCTAGGTAATCTGGTAGCATCCATAGCCATCATTGGTACTGTAGCTAGTGCTACGCTATCAAGGTGTGATCGTACCTGAGCATCAATAGCTTTTTGCATATTGTAGCCCTTCTCAGCAATACCACGACCCCAGAAACGATTAGGAACACTATCATTCTGGAAAGAAACGATAGGTCTATCTTTCATCATGTATGGTGACTCTTCTGCTTTAAGTAAATGCTGGTCATTTGCTATGACTACAATACCTTCTACTAGGTCGCTGTAGTCTGCTGCCTGAGTACCATACTCATCTGCTTGCTTGTTAAATACTTCTTCAAACTTCTCTGAGTCATCTTGATTATCCAACATATACTTTGGTATGAGTCCATAGTATCGTAGAAGTTTAACTCTGTTTTCCTGATAGTCAGATACCTCTTGTGATGGCTCTAAATCAGTCTCTACTGCATACTGAGATAGGTCTGGGACTGTCTCATAGACTCCTGACTCCATTGCTGATACTACAGAATGGATAGATACCAGTTCTTCAATAGCACAGCCTAGAGCCTCCTGTACGTTGCTTGCAGAGGGGTCTATCAAGAAGTTGTATGGTGTGATTGGTTTTAGTCCTACACAGAACCTTGTTTTCTCTTGTACACCTACTGCTGTGATACCCATCTCTACTACTGGTTGCATAGCTGGTATTAGCTCTTTTTTCTCGTATACAATGATCTCACCAATACCATTACCATAGATTGCAGATAACAAAATAATGTCAGATACTGCTTTTCTTACGTTACCCTTCTTGAAGTCCTCAAGCATCTGATTACGAATTAACTGAATATCAATCTTCTGTGGGTCTGCTAGGTTATCCGTAATATCAAAGAACTTCTCACCTCTACCAAACACAGCCTCTTCTATTTCTGCTGTGTGGGACTCTATTGCTTGTTGCAGTGCAGGAGTGATAATCTTGGCTCTTTCAGAATCTCTTGTTTTATCCGCAGCATCAAAGATGCCTCTGAAGAGTCTTTCATACTCTTGCCACTTGTCAAGGTAGTTTGTATCTCTGTGTACTTTCCATTGGTCACATTGACCTAGTACCCATGATACTAGAGGATTTACTGTGTAACTTTCATTATTCATATTGTTTTCCTAGGGTGGTAGACATAAGGGTATTTTTTTTTTTTTTTAGTCTGTAGTCGATTCTGTAAGCGGATTGCTCAGTATGTCTTCTACTTGTTCTGTTTGTAACTTGTTCCTTATTAATTGTTTTGCTTCATTTAGTATTTGTATTTGTTGTGGTGTATATAAACCTTCATTTATTAAGTCTTCAGCAGAAGCATTACCAAACTGATTAAAGGTATAACCTCTAAATAATTCAGGTATACCTGTTCGTTTAGACCATAACTCAAATGGTCTTTTTTCACCAAATTCTTTATGTTTTTGATACCTCTTCTCCATCTGACCAGGCTGAAGAGACTGTTTAAATTTATCGTATACTGCTTTAAAATCAGGGTCAGTTTCTACTAAAGTATGGGAAACAATATCTCCTACGATATCTATAGGTCTAGTGCTTTCTTTATATATCTCAATACCAGACTCATCTAATGGTATTTCTTTAGGTCTAGGAGACTCTTTACTACCAGGCTCTCCTGCTACCCATTGCTCCAAAAAATAATCTTTTTCTTTACCTAGATTAAATATAATATTTTTAGGGTCTAAATATTGATCTAAGTTTGGATATTGTCTGTACGTTTCTTCTACTAATTTTTCCATCTTAATAGCCTGTTACTGTGTCTAGTGGTTCATATTCTTCTTCTTCGTAATACACGTTGTATTCTGGTATCTGTACTTGTTCTATGTATGATAGTGCGTCTATTAGGTCATCATGTACCTGTGGGTTAGGAAACTGAAGCAACTGATCTAAGAACTCACTATTCCATGAGCCTTTGTTCAGAGTTATCTTACCATGCTCAAACCTACCCTGTAGTGACCATGTAATCCTATCAATCTTTTTCTTGTTTCCATGAGTTACATCTTCTACTCTGAAGTAGGTGTTGTATTGACGCATCATGTCTGACAAGTAACCCATTACTGCGTTTTTACCAATGCCTTTTTCTATTCCTACGCACAGAGGTTGAAAGTCTGTTACTGCCTGGAATATCTTAGAAGCAGTCTTCTTGATATCCCAGCGACCATGTTCTATGCTACGAACCCACCATCTATCTTCATCTACTTTTACTATTGCTATAGCGGTTTGGTCTAGTCTTTTCTTTCTAGCAGTGTTAGCATGAGCTACGTCAGAGAATCCTGCAATATCACAAGCTATATACCATCTACCTCTTTCTGGTTCTTCTTCATCATACTGTATCCAGTCTTCTTTGAATAAACCACCACTAGCAGCTTCAAAAGAAGCCATAAACTCTTGTCTAAAAGCAAAGCTAGACATAGACTTTCTAGCTGCTTCTATCTCTTTAGGGTCTAACAAATCATTATCAAATGAATTAAAATGCCATGCTTTGAACTCTGAGTCACCGCTATCATTAGCATAGTTGTATAAATCATAGAAATGATTTCTACCATAAGGAGTACCTATAAACAATGCAGAACCCTTCTGGTCAGCTAGAGCAGGTCTGATAATTGTCTCCCATACCTCTGACTTCATAGAGCCGTACTCATCCATCACGACAAACTTGAGAGACACTCCTCGCATTGTCTCAGGTCTGTCAGCACCCTTCAATGATATGGTTGTACCATTAATGAGCTTAATCTGTAAATTATTAATATGACTAGACTCTACTACTGGATGACCTAGATCAAGCAGAGTAGACCACATTACGTCCCTAGCCTGACTTTGAGTGTTGGCTATATACCACACATGACCTTTTTCTGTTTGAAGAGCATTCACAATTAATAACCATGCTGCTAACCTGGATTTACCAGTTCTTCTACCAGCTACAACAACTTTGAACCTGGTAGGGTCATTCCATACCTTTTGTTGCCATGATAATAACTTAACATCAAGTTCCATCAGAATCCTCTATCACTACTGGTTTTGGTTCTGCTGCTGATGATATGTTGATAGTTATTCCTTTATTTAGTTGCTTATCCTTTTCAAATACAGAAACAGGTAATGCACGATCTATTAATAATTTTAGTGCTGCCATCTGATGGGGATGCTCATCCGTCATGGCGATGTCAATTGTCTTTTTGAGAACCCTATCACCATTCGTAATCAACATCCTAGCCATAAGTTCTCTGATTTTTTGAGTCTCTTCTCGTTTTGAGACAAGAGAACTCTTTTTTCTCTTTGTCTTAAGAGCTACATACTCCATCTCTTTCTTTGAGGGTCTACCAGGTCTTCTCTTTACTTTTGTTCCTACTGGAGTAAGCTGTTTGGCTTTGGTAGCGTATGTTCTCTTCTTCTCTGGTTCTATTGAGCTTTGAGTAGAATCCTCTAACTCAGTCTCAATCTTCTGAGAGTGTTCGATATCCATTGATTTTCCTATATTACTCATTATATAGATCAATATAGCTATAATGTTCGTAGTAATTCGTAGTAAGTATAATAAATAATTATTAATAATTAATTACTATGAACCTAAATGTCCAGTATGACTATATAGACTCTTTCTTCAAAAGCATAATTCTAGCATATTTTTTCTCATTTGTCAACTACTTTTTTTAGTGTCTGTGTGGGTTCAGCATAAATACAACATTACAGCTACACCCCTCCCCCCATCAGTGCAGATTGCACAATGTTAGTGCATAAGCAATTTCTATGCCAATATAACCACTCAAATACCAGGGTAATTGTGGCATGATAATTGCATGTGTCAACTAAAGTTTACAGTTATGTTTGTAAAGTTGGCATGATTCTTGCATGTGTTTCTATGTTGCACCACAACGTAGCATTCAGCAACAATATTGCACACTATCAGTGCAGCATCATACTTTAGTATATATCATTGTTTTTATTAGGGATTACTAAGTAAAATCATTAGGCTAAACTAAGTAAAATAATTACAATAAATTAAGTAAATTAATTAGCTATTATTAATGATTATACTGTATGATTAATTAGAACTAATAACGATACTTAAGGTACTAACATTTAAACGACTAGGAGGTATTATTAATGATTAAATATAAAACAAGAGAACAATGGCTCAATGGAGCAGTGAAAGAGCTTGAACCAGAATTAATAAAGCAAAAGAAATTATTAGCTGGTAAGTATCCGCACTTCAATAAACCGTTTCCCTCAATCAAGGTATCAATAACACAACCTACTAAAAGCAATGCCATTGGACATTGTTGGAGTGATAAGGCAAGCGAAGGCGGGCATTATGAGATATTTATCACTGCTAAAGAAGACAACCCAATGCGAGTGCTTGATATCCTCACGCATGAGTTGTGCCACGCAGTAGACGGTCTAATAAGTGGTCATGGTACACCGTTTAAACGTCTTGCATATGCAATGGGTTTAACTGGTAAACCAACAGCAACAGAAGCAAGTGAAGAATTTATAGAGAAATACAAGCCTATCATAGAATCAAAGCTAGGCGACTATCCACACGCTAAAATGAATCTTGAAAGCAGCACTAAGAAACAGAAAACAAGACTTCTCAAAGCTACTTGTTCGGATTGTGATTTTAATTTCAGGGTTTCACAAATGCAAGCAATCAAAGGCTTGCCGATGCCTTGTAATTGTGGAGGGATAATTACTATATAATAATTAATACATCGAGGGCTTGACAAAAGCTCTCTATTGTATTAATTTAATTTAAAACTTTGAAAGGGGTAATATTATGGAAGAAACTGTTACAGAATCATCATTTATCAATCGCCTCATAGCTTGTGATAGTACGTTTAGCTATCAAGGGGCTAAGGCATTGTTCGATCATTTAGAGCAAGCTGGTATGAAAAAGTTTGACCCAGTCGGGTTAAGGGGTACTTATCAAGAATATGAAGATATTGAAGAGGTACAAGAGGATTATTCTTTTCTTGATGTTTCCGCAGAAGACTTTGAACAAGTTTTAAACGATCAGACAATAGTAATCAGAATACCAAACACTAGCAGATTAATCATACAAAACTTTTAAGGAGTAATTAAAAATGAAACTCAATCATCACAAGTACAAGCAGAATTACATCAATTATATTTTTAATTGTGTTGAAACAGATTCAGAAGGAAAACCAATACAAACAGAAACAGAGAAAGCAAAATATATTCTTGATCGTTTTTATGAAGAGTATGGTTTTCAGGTTGCTAGAATAGGTAAACAAAAAGCAATCGCAGAATGGTTGTCTGGTCTAGCTTTGAATATAGAATACTATGATCAAGATATTGTACAGCTTGCGGTAGATATGGGTAGTATCGACTCTAACCCTAGCGACAAGCTACAAGAGAAAGTTATTGATAATTACTGGTCATTTATGGCTAGAATCATCATACTAATTGAAAATAAACTAAACAAAGGAGCATTTAAACAATGAGTAAGTTTTTAAAGTGTTTATTTTATGTAGTGTTGGGGGTAATATTCTTATTGCCTGGAATAAAATTTTAATTTAAGGAGTATAAACAATGGGACATTATAAAAAGTCTGATGAATGGGTAGAAATTGCACATGGTGAATTTTTAAGAGTGCCATTTTGGCGTTTAGGTGATTATGATGAAATAACCGTGGAAAAGGAAGAACCACAAAAAAATAATCCGTATTACAGACAATTTGAAAAAGGACTATTTAAGCAGTAAAGGCTATAATAATTTTAACTAGAGGAGTATTAATAATGGCTATTTGTAATATATGCAAAGCGTTTGATGATCAAGAGTTAGAAAATAACCCTGAATTAACTGAAAATTCACCAAACTATAAACCAGATGATTATTTTTGCTGGCATGGTGACATTGCAGAAAATTATGATATGGGCGAACATAATTGTCTTTGTGAAAACTGTTTTTTTGTTAAGGAGCATTGAAAATGAAAAAGATTAAAATTAAATGGGTTTTTGATGTAACTGGCATGGTTATCATGTCAGCAGCAGTTTTTTTTACTGCTGGCTGTATGTTTGCAGACATAGCAAATTATGGCTTGTATGATGTAATCAAACATTGTGCTATCATATTCATTGGCGGTACTTTGTTAGTAATTCATACGAAAGTATTAATACAAGATATTTTTAAACTATTACCAGCTAATGATGAGGAGGGCGTTTAAATGTCTAGGTGTAAATCATGTAACACTGAATTAACCAACTTTGAGGACTCTTTGAAGGGTAGCAACACGAACGAGCTGGTGCAGCTTTGTTCGTCTTGTCTACCTTTGCCAGAGGTTGATGATGATTTCGGATACTTTGGGGACTCTGAAGCGTTGGAAATAAACGACAATATACACTTAAGTGATACTTAAGTATAATTTACATTTGTTCAAAAATATGGTATTACTATGTAATATATTATTATGTAATTATAATAATTATTATTATGATTATTATTACTATGTATTATAATAACTATGTAGTCTCAATAATGAGGAATTTATGAAAACTAAAAGTAAGTTTGTAAGAAATCTTTCATGCTCTCAAATCGTGGAGTGTTCTCAAGCTGGTAGCAGCAACGTAGGAGAGTATGAAAAAGACGATGGTAGTAGTTATTATTTCTGCTACAAGTGCAATAAACCAATAAAACCCACTAAAACGCCCACAGAGAGCCGTCAGAGCGTTTCTAGTGCTGAAGTATTGGCTATACACCCAAAAGCACAGAAATCGACTGACGAGCCTGTATTCAAGTCTCAGGGCATATTGGACAGAAACATCAAACAAAGCACCCTGGATAAGTATGGAGTCAAAATTACTCATAATGGTGATCATTATTACCCATATGGAAATGATGTACACAAGATTCGAGGGAAAAACAAGAGTTTTCGATGGTCTGGCGATGGTGAAAAGAACCCTTTGTTTGGAATGGACGTATATCCGGCAGGTTGTGCTAAAATCATCACAGTTGTTGAGGGTGAACTCGATGCACTAGCATCTAGTCAAATGTTGAGTACTGATATGCGTTTCCCAGTTGTATCGGTTCGTGATGGTTGTGCTAGTGCTGTTAAGTCATGTAAAGATGCTTACGAATATTTATCGTCCTTTACGCAAATTGTTTTCTGTTTTGATAATGATGATGTAGGACAAAAAGCCCAGCTAGAGTGTGCAGAACTGTTTCCCAACAAAGCTAAATTGATGAAGATGAGGAAGGGTTATAAAGATGCTTGTGATTACTCTTCAGACTCAGCGTTTAAACACTTCACAGAGGACTGGTGGGCTAGTCAGGTATTTATGCCGGACGGAATAGTTAAGGGTAAAGACTTAAAATCATTGGTATTAGAGCCACTTCAAAAGTCTATTGCTATTTATCCTTACGGCTCATTAAACGACTTAACTGGTGGTATCAGGTCTAGTGAAATGGTGGTCATTACGGCAGGGTCAGGGTTAGGAAAGAGTCAGTTTTTACGAGAGATTGTGTACAAGCTGTTAAAATCTACTGATGAAAACATTGGTCTATTGTTTTTGGAAGAATCAGTTAAGCGTACTGCTTTATCAATCATGAGTTTGGACGCAATGAAGCCTTTACACTTAAATGAAACAGAAGCAACACAAGAAGAGAAACAGGTTGCTTTTGATGCTACTTTGGGCACTGGCAGATTGTTTTTGTTTGATTCTTTTGGCTCTACCAGCGTCGATAACATCATCAATCGTGTACGCTATATGGCGAAAGCATTAGACTGTAAATTTATCTTCTTAGACCACATCTCGATAGTGGTATCAGATCAGCAACAAGGCGATGAACGTAGAGCATTAGATGAGATTTGTACCAGGCTCAGGATGTTGGTTCAAGAGTGTGATGTCACTTTGTTTGCTGTTTCACACTTGCGTAGACCTACAGGAACAGGACACGAGGAGGGGTCTGTAACTTCGCTTTCACAGCTCAGAGGTTCTGCGGCCATCGGCACCTTGAGTGACTTAGTGTTAGGCTTAGAAAGAAACAGTCAAGCTGACGATGTAACAGAAAGACATACAACCAGAGTCAGAGTAATAAAAAATAGATATTCAGGGTTGACAGGTAAGGCGTGTGCATTGTATTATGATCGTAACACTGGACGTATGAATGAAGTATTTGAAGAAGATTTAGAGGAGGCTAAGTGATGGACGAGTTTGATTGGGAAGATGTAGACTTGGACGAGTATTATGAACACAACGAAAGATTAAGAGAACTTGAAAGGGGGCAGTAATGAGCCACATAGTTAATGATCAATTGATTGAAAAATGCTACAACGAAACACTTGAAATGAGTGTGAATGACTTTTCTAACAAGTTGGCAGATTTGGGCTACACTTACGTTATGAACGACTTTATCAAGAAAGTAGCGAAACAGAAGTACTACGATTTACCAGAGGGAGATTATCAAAATGACTAAGCTAGAAGAACTAGAAGCTAGAATACAGCACCTTGAAAACACACAAGTAAGGGTAATCAATAATGTTACATTTATACAACAAGCAATCGAAAAACTCACAACAGTTGTTGACAAATTCCATGAATTGTGGTATTGTGGAGGAGATACTGACACAAAAGAGGACGAAAATGAGCAAACCGATAAGTCTAAGTGTCACTGAAAATAATA
>MDSW01061342.1_pt1 | contig 11014 bp, 11 predicted proteins | sample 811171 | NCBI WGS metagenome assembly MDSW01 (sample SAMN05326641, study PRJNA326480) | marine metagenome | isolation source: seawater | place: Atlantic Ocean: North West | collected 2012 | reverse complement strand
CACCCGCAAACAACATCAAAACACATAGGAGTACTGCTTGGTTTGAGCGCTAGAACTCCGTTTGACAGGGCTGACGGTTGGGCAGAAATGACGGATCTTCCACTTGAAGAAAAGATAGTTCGACTAACGAACTCAGACACCCGAGATGCATTGATAAAAGCAGCTGAAGAAAGATTAGAGAGCCTGCCTTTGGATTGGGGAAAGTTTTACGCTCTTCCAGATAATCCGGTAAGACACGACCTGCTTCCAGAAGACAGTATTGCAGCTAAAGCTGAAAAGCGAGGAGTGTCCATACCTGAACAGTGGATAGACGAAGCATTAGAGCTAGAAGGCAAACGCCTTTTCATATTCCCTGTTTTAAACCAACAGATGGATGCTGCTGCTGAGATGCTGACACGACCCTATGTAACTCTCGGCTTAGCTGATGCAGGAGCTCATTCCAAACAAATAATGGATGCAAGTCAACCAACCTTCTTCTTAACACACTGGGTGCGAGAAAAAGAAATGTTCACACTAGAAGAAGGAATCCGTCGAATGACATCAGACACGGCTGATCTATTTGGTATCCAGAACAGAGGACGTTTAAAAGAAGGATCTTTCGCTGACATAAACATCATAGATTTTGAAGGAATGTCGCTTCAATATCCAGAAATTGTTAATGACTTCCCAGGAGGTGCAGGAAGATTCATTCAGCGATCAACCGGATATTCAAAAACTATCGTAAACGGTGAAGTCTTCATGCAAAACGGTGAACACTCCGGTGCCTTAAAAGGAAAAATGCTGAGAAATTAAACAGCCAGTTGCTTAAATGCATTGATCCCTCTAGTTTCAAGACATGACAGAAGACAACTATGAAGACCTTACCGAGTGTGCTTTAAGTGACGAACTTGAAACACAACTAGTTAACACAAACCGAGAATGTGTTTTTATGTGGACCAACAAACAGGGAGAAGCCTTCGGGGTGGTAATGGCTTACTTGCCAAAAGATGGAAAAATATGGATGACGGCAGCAGAAAGAAGAGCCCGTATTTCAGCTATCAGAAGATTTCCGAGAGCCTCAGTTTGTATTAACAGCACAGGAACCTCAATGGGTGGAGGAAAGACAGTTACCTACAAAGGAAACTGTGTAGTTCATGATGATCGTGAGACAAAAGATTGGTTTTATCCTGAATTTGCAGCCTTTCTGAGGCCAGATGAAGATCAAGCACGCATATTCAGAGATTTTCTCGACTCGCCCGCAAGAGTGGTAATTGAGTTCACTCCTGATTACAAACTCAGTTATGACGGTGATTTGATGTGGGCAAGGTCACCTGAATTAATCAGAAGTAAAGATGAAAGAGCCTCACGTACTTCTGAACCAAAAAACAGTTAGTAATGCCAGCGGAGGGCAAAGAAACTCCGGGTGTTCTATTTGTATGCGTCCATAATGCGGGACGTTCTCAAATGGCTGCGGGTTTATTGAGGCATTTGGCTGAAAACAGAGCCAAAGTTTTTTCAGCAGGTTCAAAACCTGCTAATGAATTAAACCCTTTAGCGATAGAAGCAATGGCTGAGATAGGAATAGATATTTCTCAAAATTTCCCAATGTTGTTCGACGAAAGTTTGATGGAAGAAGTCGACATAGTCGTAACAATGGGGTGTGGAGATACTTGTCCAATTCTGCCAGGAAAGAATTACTTAGATTGGCAATTAGATGATCCGGCTGACCAGAAGATAGAAAAGGTAAGAACAATTAGAGACCAGATTGAAAATAAGGTCCGCTTATTAATAGAAGAAATATTATGAAACAAAATTATTTACATGAAATACTTGAACTCGCAGACAATCAAAAAGATGAGTTAGCAGCAGCTTTTGAAAAAATTTTATCTCTAAATGGTTGGGTCAATGTAGAACCTGTAGTCGAAGATGACTCAAGAGGGGAAACACCAGGCTTATTCAGTTGGTTTTCAGCGAGAGGCCCACAAGTGCCAGTAGGAACTTTAGTTTTTGAGGGGGAAGACAAGTTAGTTTCTTTAGGGGTATCTCATGGAACGGGGAGAAACGCTAGTGAGATTCTCGAATATGAAGGAATCCATGCGCCGGTTTCTTGGCAATTGAAACAAGATCACCCCAAACGTGGTTTTGTTTGGGAGGTCAGAAAAGAAGAGCTTGAAACAAGATCAGCAGCAGATTTTTTAATGGAAGCTACCTATAAGTTGTGTCCAGCGGCGCAAGAAAGACTATGGATTGCTGCGGTTAATCGTTTGGATCAACCTCGCTGACTGCCTGAAGAATAAGTTCTATTACTTTTTCTGAATCTACCTCATAGTAAACATTGCAGTTTTTTTCCGTCTCAACCCATTCTCTCTCATCGACGAGTGTTTGACCTCTTGTATGAGAGCCTTCAAGCTCAACGACTACTGATCTAAGTTTGCTAGTGAAAAGATCAGGATGAGTAACAGCTAAAACAGCACAAGGGTCATGCATAGCTCCCAGATTCGCTCCCTTTTCAGTCCCATGTGTTCTACCATTGAAATTGAGAAGATCACCTGCTGTTTTGCCGACTGGAGTATTCAACGCGTAACAGTAATCAGCATGCACTGTGCCCATCAAAACCTGGTGGGTTAGATTTAGACCTAACATATTCAACGGTGCACCTGATCTGAAAACTAAATCAGCAGCTTCAGGATCCGCAAAAATATTAAACTCGGCAGCTGAAGTCACATTCCCGATTCCCGCACCGCCACCCATCAAAGTGATTGAGGTAACCCTATTAACCAAAGAAGGGTCAGCTTTTATAGCAAGTGCAATATTTGTCAGTGGCCCGATTGGTATTAAATGTATTCCTTCCTCTTCACGAGTTTTATCTAAAATGAAAGTAACAGCATCGTCAGAATCAGCAGTACCATCAGGCTCAGGAAGATCGGTATTACCAAGCCCCGTTTGACCGTGCACGTGAGAAGCATGGAAAGGTTCACTTGCGATAGGTCTAGCAGCACCAATGTGAATAGGCGCCTCTATATTCAGAAGTTCTTTCATTTTCAGTGCATTAGAAGTCGTGTGTTCAACAGATACATTTCCAGATACTGAGGTAATCCCTACAATTTCAGTCCACCTGCAGGCAGTAATAATTGCTATCGCATCGTCAACGCCAGGATCACAATCAAGAATGATTTTCGGTTTAGAGTCAGTGGTCATGCAACTAATATTATGGTTTATCGCAAGAAAGAGCCGACTTCAGAACGCGAAGGCATTGAGGTTTGTGCTCCATGTTTAGTTGTCGATAACGCACCGACAACGACAGACTGTTCGACACTTTCAAGAAAACTCATCCCTCTCGATAATGATTCTGCGAGTGAACCACAGAAAGCATCACCAGCGCCAGTGGTATCAACACTGTCAACTACTGGTGAAGAAATCAATTCTGTATCACTGTCAGAAACCAGTAATGCCCCTTTGCTTCCCAAAGTCACTATCACTGTTTCAATGTCGAGACTTTTAGCTGCATTTTCTATTTCATTAAGGTTATTAAAACTTTTTATATTAGATAGGTGAGCTAGTTCTATTTGGTTGGGGACGAGTACATCTACTTTTTCAAGCAGTTCTTTTGGAATATCCACTACAGGCGCAGGGTTCAAAATAGTAATCCCATTTGCTATTTCAGCAGCAGTTTCTAAACAAGACGTTGGTATTTCCAGTTGCATTAAAATGACTTTTGCGGATTCCACTATTTTTTTAGCAGCGATAATATCTTCCTGAGCTAAAGCACCGTTCGCACCTGAATAAACAATTATTGAATTATTGCCTTCGACGTCAACCCCAATCATCGCGGTGCCAGTAGGAGTTTCTGGAAGTGAAGTCAGAAACTCGCAGTCAACATTTGCACCTTCTAGAGTTGACCTCAACATTTCGCCTTCTTGATCGGACCCTACGCACCCAACAAAAGAGACCTCACCTCCTAGTTTCGATGCAGCTACAGCTTGATTAGCGCCTTTCCCGCCAGGGATTTTATTAAAACTGCTTCCTAGGACAGTTTCACCTGGAATAGGTAAGTGATTTACAGAAGCTACCAAATCGATATTTGCAGAACCTATTACTACAATTTTTTTTGATTCGCTCACGAGTAATTCTTCTTTCCCATACCTCTAGCATCGCACTTAAATACTGGTTTAGCTATAGGGGGAAGTATTGAACAGATTAATTGTGTTTAATTAAATTGATTCACTCATTGACGCTTCTTGTACAGATCTGCCATGAGCATCTTCTAGGATCTTCTCTGCAATTTCAGGATTCTTGTGAAGCATTGTCGCAAATTCACGTCTATTTAATGCTTCAAGGAGCAGGTCAGTCTCAGCAATAACAGTAGCTGATCTAGGACCTTTACCTAAAAGACTCATTTCTCCGAAAAAATCTCCAGGTCCCAAAGTGGCAAATTTGTTTCCTTGCCGGCTGACCGAAGCTGTTCCACTGAGGATGATCATAAATTCTCTTCCAACGTCTCCCTCACGTACAACAGTTTTACCAGAATTGATACTTACGGCGGTCATGAGTCTTTTAAGGGACTTTATTTCGGGTTTCGAAAGTCCTGAAAATAGCGGTACTTGGTTTATTTCATCAGGTAAAGATTTCGTTTTCATAACACCATTTCTTCAGTAGGGGTATACATAATTCTGTTCGTTAATAGATTATGAAACTCAGAAGGTGACGTTTTTCACCTGTGTCATATGACTCAGATAAAGAGTTACTTAATTGCTACAGGCGCGACAGGAGAACCGACGGCTCCTAGAAAAGGTTCGGGGGTGGCACTTAAGAAGAAGTCATAAATTCCGTCCTTCTCACAGGCATCAGCTAAAGACTCGAGGTTCCAGTTTTGACCTTGAGTTAGACCCATATCTACCAAATGAAGCATGTGAATTGCCATTGGAACGTCTTCTGAAGGGTAAACCTCGAATGCCAGCGTGTCATTTGCTACAGCAGCCACCTCATGTTCATGCAACCAGTCGACTGTAGAAAGAGAAAATCCTGCATTTGAACCATCCCCTGAAGGGCCCAAGCAATAGGCCATGCCGCCCTCAGATTCGTATATAGACATTCTTCCAGTTCTTACCAGCACGATGTCACCACTTTTTATTTCAACATTGCCCATTGCAGCAGCCTCGTCTAAATCTTTTGCTGTAATTGCATAAGGACAATCGAGAACGTCAACCTCTTTAGTTCTAGCAACGTCTAAGAGAACACCTCTTGAACAAACAGTTCTCAGATTTTCTATTCCGCAACGCGTCGCCCCTTCGTTGCTTGTGATCGTTTCTGAGGAGTAACCGTTATATACGAAACCATTATAAGAAGCGTGACAAAGACCATCCCAGTGAGTTGCAGCCTGTAAGCCCATTTGAATCACATCGTCGCTGGTATGGAAACTATCAGGTCCTGCTTCAGCATCTATAGGTTCATCAATTGAGATCATTTCGAGAATCGGATTGATACGTCCCGGTATAAAACCAACCTGGATGCCTTCTTGCTCAAGAGTGACTGACAGAGGAAAACTTTCTCCAGTTCTGATACATCGAGCAGCGTTCCTTACAACCTCTGGAGTAATGAAATTAAGTGTTCCAAGTTGATCATCATCACCCCACCGTCCCCAATTCCTAACCCGATTTGAAATTTGAAGAAAACTTTCAGGTAAAGCCATTCTTACCTCCTATGCAAGGTTAAACCGGAGAGTTGTTCAAGGTGTGCCATTAATAACCTTTCTTGACATCTACTAAACCATCAAGAGGTAGTCCTGAAAGCCATTTCTCAAGATTAGATGAGAACAGGTCATGTAGTTGATCCAAAAAATCAGGGCTAGCCCAAGAAATATGCGCACTAAGCTTTACTCTCGGATCACTGTAAAGCCAGTGGCCTTCAGGTAACGGTTCAGGGGTAACGACATCCAAAGAGGCTCTACTTATTTGGCCAGACTCAAGATTTTCAAATAAGGCATCCTGGTCCAAAATGTCACCTCTGGCGATATTTACAAGGTGAGCTCCTGGTTTCATAATTTTCATTAGTTTGCCATTAACAATGTGATGGGTTTCTTCTGTAAGTGGAAGACCGATAACAACATGATCTGCTTCGGAAACTGCTTCTTCGAAAGTAGAGACTGTTTCGATGCCTGCCTCAGACACTTCATTCTCGCTGTTGCGAACAGCGACGATTCGACAATCAAAAGGTTTCAAACGCTTCGCAATTTCCTGATTTATCGACCCGAACCCCAGTAAAGCTACTGTTGCGCCTGAGAGAGTTTCAAGTGGGGCGAGGAACCAGTTTTTAGGTTCTTTGGATATCCAACTTTCTGGAATTCTTTTTGTATGAGAAAGAATCATAGCGATAGCCCATTCAGCAATGGGTACAGACGAGGCACCTCTAGAGCAAGTAACCACGCAGTCATTTAACATCTCGAAAGGCAATCCATCAACTCCGTGAGCCATAATGTGAACCCACTTAACTCCCTTATCTAAGAATTTGGGCAGTTCGGCTGTGTCTCGGGTAGGAGTAACAAGAAAAATCTCCCCTCTGACTTCTTGGTTAAGTTGCACTTCAGGGGAAACATCTACAAAGTTAACTTGAGGAAAACTTTTCTTTATTTCTTCCACACGGATGTAGTCGACGGCTTCCCACAAAATTGAGATATCAGTATCACTCATTCTTAAACCAACTTTTCCGTTATTTACCTAGTTCTTTCCCGTAAGAGAGCCTCTTGAGCGACAGTTGCCACGTGCAGTCCATCTGAGGTAAAAATTTCCCCCGTTGAAAGACCACGACCCCCATTTAGACCATGAGATCGAAAATCATGAAACTGCCATTCATCTGCCCTGGCACTCCTATGAAACCAAATTGCATGATCCAGGCTCGCTCCAATAAATAAATCCGCATACCCACTCCAGCCATCACGCACTTCAGCCATTTTTGGATGAGAAGTACTAACAGCTTCCGTTGGAACGTCATCACTAGCGAAAGCCAGAGCACAAGCTTGAAGAATTGGATCATCAGGAATAGGCCCATGAACTTTAAGCCAAGTAGCGGCTCTTCCAGAAGGAGATGACCAATTAGAATTAGTAGGTCTACGTTCCAGAAGAGGAGCCCAATTCTCAGATTCATAATCATCTGGATTGCCTGCATCATCTGGCAGAGAAGACTCTTGGATGTCTACTTGTTCTTCATCTTTTTGGAATGAACAAGATAAATTTAGAATAGCTCCATCAGATTGGCGGGCAACGACTCTTCTCGTAGTGAAAGAGCGGCCGTTCCTAAGCCGATCAACTTCATATCTAATTGGTTCATCACTAGTGCCACCCCGAATGAAGTAGGCATGAAGAGAATGAACACTACGTTCTTCTTCAACAGTCGATGCGGCAGCACGTAAAGCTTGAGCCACCACTTGACCTCCATAAACCCTACCCCAGGGGTAATCGGGGCTTAATCCCACGTAGACATCGGGTCCATGTCCTTCTAGTTCCATGAGACTACAAAAGTCGTCTATTTGTGCACCCATATCAACCTCCTTCGAGAGCCACTGCAGTATGTAGAGCAACACCGTAGATGAGAGCGGATTCATTTATGCGCATACGGTTAGAATGGCAAGGAGGTGCGGTTAAAGAATCTTCGATATCATCGGGACAAACCCCTAAAAAAGCCATTACACCGGGCACTTTTTGAAGCAGATATGAAAAATCTTCACCTCCCATGACAGGTGAAGGAAATTCGAAGAAACTGCCTTCGCCAATCGTTTTTTCACAAAGTAATGCAAAACGAGCAGCTTCGCTTGCATCATTTACGGTCACTGGATAACCCTCGGTGATTGTTACATCAGCAGAGCATTTATGTGCCTTGGCTATTTGATCACATACTCGAACAACTGATTCTTTTATTTGATTCCTCGTACTTTCAGAAACACACCTGATTGTTCCCTCAAAGAAAGCTTTTTCTGGAATTACATTTGTTGTAGTCCCAGCTTCGACATGTGCAATTGTTACCAGAGCAGGATCAAAGGCATTTATTTCCCGAGTGACAGATGTTTGAAGAGAATTTATCATTGAAGCCATTGGGGGTATTGGGTCGGCGCAAAGGTGAGGGGTCGAGGCATGGCCGCCTTTTCCAGTAACGGTGACTTTGATTTCATCAGTCGAAGCAAGCATCGGTCCAGGTCGACAAGCTACGAATCCTGTTGGAAGATTTGGAGTTATGTGAATAGCGAAGGCACGAGTCACTTCTTCTAATACACCTTCATCAATCATAATTTTCGCTCCACCTGCTCCTTCCTCTCCTGGCTGAAACATGAATCTAACTGTTCCAGAGAACTGGTCTCGCATTTTTGAGAGCACTTTTGCGGCTCCGACGAGCATTGCTGTATGTGCATCATGGCCACAGGCGTGTGAGCGACCTGGTTCCACTGAACAAAAAGTTTCTCCACTGTCTTCATTCATGGGAAGAGCGTCAGTGTCAGCACGTAAAAGAATGGTTGGTCCTTCGGAAGTTTTTGTTCCTTTCATATTTGCCACAACAGAAGTCAGACCTTTCCCAGTAGAAACTTCTAGAGGGAGGCCTTCTAAAGATTCAAGTATCCGAGTTTGAGTTCTAGGGTTATCCAGATGCAGCTCAGGATATGTGTGTATATCCCTCCGCACTGAAATCACTTCATCCAGAACAGTATTTGAAGCTTCTAATATCTCATTCATATAGACATAATGCTCCAAATCTTATGATTTCAGCGGACTGGGCGATTTGTAGGGCAGAATAAGTAGGTGTCTTTAAATGATAAAGAAATATATGAAGCCATTTCTGAGATACTGCCGAAATTAGGTTCTGAAACTCTCTCTACAGTTTTAGGAGCTGGAAGCGATGATTTAGAAGCAGGCAGAAATTATTTACAAAGCCTTGTAAAACAAGGCTGGATGCTGCCCACTTGGCCCCAAAAATATGGCGGTAGAAATTCAACTTCAGAAGAGGCCTCCCAGATCTCTCGAATTTTAGGTTTATTTGAAGGAGCGGATCTTTACCCATACGGAGTTGGTTTAAGTCTTGTGGGCCCCGTTTTGATGGAATTGGGAACAGAAGACCAAATGGATAGATGGCTTCTGCCGATTGCAAATGGATCCGAAATTTGGTGCCAGATGTTCTCAGAACCGGACGCCGGTTCTGACTTAGCAAATGTAGGAATGAGTGCAGAAAAAGATGGAGAAGAATGGATTCTAAATGGTTCAAAAGTGTGGACTTCGAGAGGGGCTTATTCAAAATGGGGGATGTGTCTCGCACGTACCGATCCTGAAATAACGAAACACTCGGGACTTACTATGTTCGCTGTAGACATGGAGTCGCCAGGAATTGAAGTTCGAACCATTGAACAAATGAACGGCGATAGGCATTTCAGTGAAGTGTTCGTATCTAATGTCGCTGTTGAAGACAGAAATCGTATTGGGAATCTAGGAGATGGCTGGAAAATTGCGGTAAAGACCCTTGCATTAGAGAGAGCGAGTTTGGGCGGAAGATCATTTGGTGGAGGTGATCAGTCAAATGGCCTCCCATCATGGTTAGAGGATTGGAAAGTCAAGGGTTACTTAGATGATCCCATATCACGACAGAAAGCCATGAAAGCGTTCATGCTTCACCGCGTTAATCAACTAACTATTTCACGTGCTGCATCTTCAGGAAGCGGTTCTGGTCCAGCAGGCTCTGGCGCGAAATTGAGGAGTGTTTTGGCATTTAAATTTCGCGCTTACTTATCGAAAGAATTTTTCGGGGCAGAAGGAATGCTGATAAACGATCATGAACACATCGAATTTTTAACAGGACCATCAATGTCGATTCGTGGAGGCACTGATGAAGTTCAGCGAAATATTCTTGGTGAGCGCGTACTGGGCTTACCTACAGAGCACCGCGTAGACAAAGAGGGATCTTACAGAGACCTAATAAGAGGCAAATGATCAACGTTTATCTATAGGTTGAACGTCTCTCTCGGGTGATCCGATATAGATTTGACGAGGTCTCGCTATGCGGGAGTCCTGAGAGAGCATTTCATCCCAGTGGGCCAACCATCCGGGGGTTCTACCAATCGCAAAAAGTACTGTAAACATTTCAACAGGAAAACCCATTGCCTGATAAGTGAGACCGGAATAGAAATCAACATTGGGGTAAAGTTTCCTACTCACGAAATAGTCATCCGCAAGTGCCACCTCTTCGAGTTTTAAGGCCATATCTAATAACGGATTTTTACCCACGACATCGAAAACTTCATGTGCCGTATCTTTTACAATTCGTGCTCTGGGGTCATAATTTTTGTAGACCCTATGACCAAAGCCCATCAGACGTCTTTCGCCAGCTTTAACGGCACTTATGAAACTGTCTATTTGGTCGTATGACCCTATTTCCTCAAGCATTCGAATAACGCTTTCATTAGCACCACCATGGAGTGGTCCAGATAAAGCTGAGCAAGCTGCTGAAACAGTCAGGTAAGGATCTGCAAGTGAACTCCCTACTACACGACCAGCAGTAGTTGAACAGTTTTGGCTGTGATCTGCATGAAGAACGAACAGAAGATCTAGAGCACGTCTGAGAACAGGGTCAACTTCATATTCAGCATCTCCCGGTCTGAACATCATTGAGAGAAAATTATCTGTGTAATCGAGATCTGGATCCGGGAGAACATAAGGAGTTCCCACGCTACGTCTATAAGCGCTAGCTGCGAGAGTAGGCATTTTTGCGATCAGCCTTACTATCTGTTTCCTGCGAACTGAAGGATCTTCTACATCTTTACTCTCAGGGAAGAATGTAGATAGAGCGGCGACAGTTGATACTAAGACTCCCATTGCATGTGCATCATCCCTGAAACCCTCAAGGATACGTTTATGGAAGTTTTCGTGAATGCTTGATTCTTCTTGTATTTCGTCCTCCCATGACGAAAGTTGTTCTCTGGTGGGAAGTTCACCGTTAAGCAGAAGATACGCGACTTCAAGAAAGGAGCATTCTTTACCAAGTTGTTCGATTGGATACCCTCTGT
>MDSW01197277.1_pt1 | contig 11016 bp, 11 predicted proteins | sample 811171 | NCBI WGS metagenome assembly MDSW01 (sample SAMN05326641, study PRJNA326480) | marine metagenome | isolation source: seawater | place: Atlantic Ocean: North West | collected 2012 | reverse complement strand
TTATCCATTCGAGAGAATTCTTGATAAAATAAATGATCACAAAGCTATTATTGAAAATATTGATATAGGTGGTCCTGCAATGGTTCGTGCAGCTGCAAAAAATTACAATGATGTAACAATAATCACTTCTATTAAACAATATCAGAGTTTAATTGACCAAATTAATACCCATAATTGTTCAACAACTCTTGAATTCAGAGAAAGATTGTCAGAAGAAGCTTTTATGAATACGGCTTATTACGATGCTGTTATTAGTAAATATTTTAATGATAAATCAAAAAACTATTTTCCATCAAAAAAAATTATATTTGCTAATTTAGTTGATAATTTAAGATATGGAGAAAATCCTCATCAAAAAGCTGCTTTATATGCTTTAGAAAATAATATTGGCTTAAAACAATTACATGGCAAAAAACTTAGCTATAATAATTATAATGACATATTTGCTGCACTTAGTATGTCAAAATCTTTAAAAAAAAATATTGGGACTGTTATTGTAAAACATGAAAGTCCTTGCGGTGTTTCAATTAATAGAAATCAAGTTCAAAGCTTCAAAGAAGCACTTTCATGTGATCCAATAAGTGCATTTGGGGGTATAGTGTCTTGTAATTTTAAAATTAAACTATCTTTAGCTAATGAGTTAAGTAAATTATATTTAGAAGTCATCGTAGGTAATGGTTTTGAAAAAAAGGCTTTAACTATTCTCAGAAAGAGAAAAAATCTTAGAGTAATAGATGCTTCAAATTTAAAGAAAAATAAATTTAATCACTTTGTTTCAAATTTAAATTCACTATTAGTACAAAATTATGATGATAAAATATTTAATACAAAAAATTTCAAAGTAGTTTCAAAGAAAAAACCAGGTAGAGATTTAATAAATAAATTAATTTTTGCATTTAATGTTTGTAGAAATGTTAAATCAAACGCAATTGTGTTAACACGAAACACTGCAACTATTGGCATTGGTTCTGGCCAAACTAGTAGATTAGACAGTTGCAAAATTGCTATCGAAAAAATGAATAATTTTCAAAAAATTAATTCAAAGGATAAAATTCTAGCCGCATCCGATGCTTTTTTTCCTTTTGTTGATGGAATTGAGAAATTAGTTCAATCTGGTGTTTCTGCAGTGGTACAACCCAGTGGCTCAATTAGAGATAAAGAAATAATCAAATTTGCAAATAAAACTGGAACAATATTAGTGTTCTCAAAAACTCGTCACTTTAAACATTAAAATAATTTATCAATTTTAGCTGCCAAGACAAAATCACTTTCAGCTAAACCTTTTATTGCGTGAGTATAAATTTTTATTCTTGCATAGCCCCACCCAAACCATAAGTCAGGGTGATGACCCTCTTTCTCCGCAAGATCTCCGACCTTATTAATAAATTTTTGACTTTCTATAAAATTTTCAAATTTAAAATTCTTTATTAAATGGTATCCGTCAATTTTATCTTCATTAACATTCCAACCATCAACCTTTTTTAAATAATTTTGTATTTCTTCAATTTTAAAAGGAGGAACATCTCCTGAACAAGGAATACATTTTTTTTCACTTAAATTAGACATTTTGAATTATTTTTTCAAAGTTAGAATTTTTTTTTACCAAAAAATTATTTCCAATTCCATACATATTTTTAGATAACTTATTTAATCTATTTTTTACAATTTTTAAATCAATTTTTTTATACTCCGCATCATAAACATGATAATCATATTTATTTAAAAAATTATCTAAATTTTCATAATCATTTATATCATTCATTTCTATAAATTTTGAAAACTCAATAATAATTAATGGAGAATAAAGTTTTATTGTATTATAAGCTCCTCTAATAACATTCATTTCATGTCCCTCAACATCAATTTTTATTATTAAATTAAAATTAGAAAGTTTTTTATTTTCTAATAATTTATCAATAGTAGTAGTCTTTACATTGGTCTTACCAATTTTATTGAATTTACTATGGGAAATTGAGCTTTCCCAGTCATTTTCACTTTCATTTAATTCTACAAATAAGTCACAAACATTTGAAGCTGCATAATTAAGTATTTCTATAGATTGAAAATTATTCAATTTAATATTTTCGATTTGCTCTTTAAATATATTATTTGATGCTTCTATTGATATAATTTTATTTTTTTTAGATAATGAAGCAACAAATAATGAATAAAAACCAAAATTAGAACCACAATCTACAAGATATGTTGAATTATTATCTGAAATTTTTTTTATTAAATTAAGTTCACTTTTATCTTCAAAATCGCACTTTCTTAAAACTGAATGTGAAGTAGTATTTTTTTTATTGCTAGAATAAAGCCTAAAATTATAAATATTAACTATTAATTTTGAATTAATAAATTTTCTTAACAATCTAAATAAAAGATAATAAATAAAACTTTTTTTAAATTTTCTTATATCTTTATTTTTAATATAACTTTGGAAAAACCTAGTAAGAAAACTTTTCATTATTTTTTATTAAAATTTTCATAACCTAAATGTTCAAGGTCTGATTTAAAAATTTCATTCATTTTATTTATTATTTTTTTATCTAAAATTTTTTCCCAACGATTGTTAAAACCTAAATTAAAAAAATTAACTTTTTTTCCTGTTTTTTTTGATACAACACTCTCGTAAAAACCCTCAGTTTTTTCCTTATTTTTTAAATTTACAAAGTTAGTTGATTTAATAGAATTTTTAAATTTTGTTTTATCTATATTTTTTTGATCATTATTTTTAAAATTATTTAAAAAATTAATAATATTTAAAAATGTTTCTTCTTTTTTATTTTCTAAGTCTTCATATCTTATAAATAAAGTTTTAAATTCTTTATTATTTTTCCATGATTTATAATGATTAGACCAAGTATTTAAATAAGTAAAACTACTATAATCACCATCTGCAGTTTTTTCAATTAAAGAACTATTTTCATCTATCATGAAATTAATAGCCTGATCATAAGTTAATGAATAATGATTAACAAATGAGGTAATTAAATTCCTAGGATCCCTAACAATATAAATTGCAGCAAGTGTTTCATTTTTTGTTGTAAACTTATTACCTTTGTATTTGGTTAAAGTGTTGTGGGTTTTGACAAGATTTAAATTTTCTACATCAAAAAATGATCTTTGATTATAAATCCAATTTTTACTCGCTTCTTCCATACTTCCAGTTTTAAATTTTGAATATTTCAAATTTGGAAATTGTTCCATTTTTAGTAAATCATCAAACTGAAATTTTCCCTTATTAGAGTAATAATAAGCAGCCAAAAAAGATCTTATATAAGTATTTCCACTTTTTGGGTAAGACGAGATCCAAATAATCATAATTAATGTGACTCTGTTTTGGAGCGGGCAATGGGACTCGAACCCACGACCTTCTCGTTGGCAACGAGACGCTCTACCACTGAGCTATGCCCGCTTGTTTAAAACTCATTATAAATAGCGGGTTTTAGATTTGTAAGCAATAGTAAAATTATCAAAATTGAATACTTTGTATATAAGTTTATACAATTAATATTATGACTAGTCTTCTTAGTAAAAAAATAGGTAATTTAAATAAAAAATTATTAATTACCGTTCCTTATAGAGATAGAGAGATGCAATACAAAACTTTTTTAAACCATATTAAAATGTATTTTAATAATGATAAAATTGATAAATTTATTAATGTTCGAATTTGTTTTTTAGAACAAGATAATAAAAAGCCATTTAACTTGGGTTCATTAAACAACGCAGGATATCTAATTAATGAAAGTTATTTAGACTATATAGTGGTTAATAATGTAGATTTTCTTCCTATGTTATCTGATTATTCATTCTCTGAAAATCCAGCACTATTAATAAAATTTGGATTTAATAATTTACCTATGAAACCATCAAAAAAAGATTGTAGATTGTTAATTAAAGCTCCAAGTATAGAAAATGTTTTTTTAGGTTCTGTCTTATTGCCTAAAAATATTTTTAAAAAAGTTAATGGCTATTCAAATTCATTTTGGGGTTGGGGTTTTGAAGATACGGATATGAAAAAGAGATTAGACAAAAACAAAATAAAAATAGAATATAGAGATGGTATATATCAACCTCTTTTTCATGATAATTTAGGTTATGAAGTAGATGCCAATAATAATTCTAAACCTTCGAAATACCACATAGAAAATCAAAAATTGTTTAATGAAAAATGGAAAAATGATGACAACTATCTAAAAGATGGAATAAAAAACTTCAAATTTCAAACAAATTCAAATGAAGAAATATATAAAAACTCAAGATCTGGAGCAATTTTAGAAATTAGACACATTAAGGTAAACTTTTAAATATTGCTAATTTATCCAATCATATTTATTTTTATAGTCTTTAAGTAAATAATAATAAGGTGTATATTTTTTTTCATCATATTTATTAATTTTTTTTCTAACTTCCATTCCACTTAAAGTTTTTATAAATGAATTTTGTCTTACTTCCAAATCCAAGAATTTATTGTTCCATTTTAACGAACAAAAATTAAATATATTTTTAAAAACTATTTCTTGAGAATTAGTTAAATCTTTTAAATTAATGTCTATAAATTTATTTTTATATTTTTTCTTAAAAAATTTTATTATTTTTAAATAATTATCAATGTATTTAGTTATACTACTAATTTTATGTGACCAAGATAATTCGTGAAGTGAGGATTGAAATATTGAAATAATTGCATCATTGTAATTTCTAAAAGTATGAATAAATTGAGCCTGAGGAAATATTTTCAAAATTACATCAATATTAAAGAAATTTTCTAATGATTTATCTATAAAAATATCATTTTCAAAAATATTCAAAGATTTATATTTTTTGTTTACATTTTCATATATTTTTGAGTAATCAATATAAAGATTATTTTCATTTAAATTAAAATTTTTATACATAATATTTTTCTTTATATTTTCTAAAATACACATATTAAAAATATTAGACTCACCAGAGGTTTTTAAATTATTTTTTGACGAAGTTAATATGGTTTCTATTAATGTAGATCCGCTGCGTGGTAAACCTATAATAAAAATTGGCCTAGCATTCAAAAAGTTTTTTTTAATAGAAAAATTATTAAATTTAATTTTGTTATAAAATTTACTAATAATTTTGTCATAATAAAATTCGGACTGAGAATAAAGTTCAAGATTTGAGTTAAAACATAACGAGTGATAATTTTTTAGATATTTTATTTCTTCTTCATAATTCTTTTTTTTTTTTTCATTTTTAGAAAGAATGAATGCTGCTAAACTTTTTTCAAAATCAGACGAATTTTTATTTTTTAAAATTTTAAAAATAATAGAGTAGTATTCTTTTAATATAAATCTTGGATTTAAATTATATAATCCAATATAGGGTCTAATAAAATATTTATTTTTTTTAAGTAATTTTAAATAAATTTTTTTTGCTAAATTTATTTTACCAAGTGTTTGATAAACTAAACCCAAATTGTAAAGAGCTCTATAAAAATTTGGTTTTGATTTAATGCTTATTTTAAGATGTTTAATGCTTTTATCAAAACTATTTAGTTCAAAATAACTTAATCCTAAATAAAAATTTATTTCATAGTTTTCTTTATTTTTTCTATACAGATTTAGAAATAATTTATTTGCATCATTAAAATTTTTTGCTCTAAACAAATTTATACCATTTACAAGATTCATATTGATATTTAATATTGTTAAATTTAAAATAGTTATTATCTTATAATTTATGAAAAAAGAAGAATTACCAAAAACAATACCTCTCTTTCCTTTATCAAATTTTATTATTTTTCCAAAAACTACGGTTCCTCTTAATATTTTTGAAACTAGATATATTCAAATGATAGATGATTGCATGAAAGGCAACAGAATTATTGGTATGATACAACCAAGAAAAACGGGACAAATTCAAAAACCTAATCTTTATGAAATTGGATGTATGGGTAAAATAACTAGTTTCAACGAAACAAATGATGGCAGATATTTAATAATTTTAAATGGTTTGTGTCGATTTAGAATATTAGAAGAACTCAAAACAGAGAAGTTGTATCGAGAATGTAAGGTCTGTTATGATAACTTTGAATTAGATTTATCATCAAAAAATGAAGAAAATAAACTATCTGAACTTCAATCAATTTTTACCAAATTAAAAATTTTATTCAAAAAGCAAGGGTATATAATTAATTGGAAAGATATAGAGAGCCAAAATCCAACCCAAACATTAAATACTCTATCAATGGCTTCTCCATTTACTCTTGAGGAAAAACAAATTTTATTAGAAACAGAAAGTTTCAGCTCAAGAAAAGAAAAATTAGAAAATATTTTAGAAACATATTCTATAGATAATTTTAATAACACTACTCTACAATAAAAATTTACAAACCTTTATCTGCAAAAAAAATTGATTTTTTTTTCAAAAAATTTGAGTTATTTAAAAATCTAAAGATATTTTTAGATAAAATATTATTTGCTTTATTATCAAAAATAAAAAATTCATAAATAAAATCTATTCCAGAAGAAAATAAATAATTCTTATGTTTTAATTTTTTTTCAAATTCTGAAGCTACAGAAGCATTAATATCCAAACCAAGATTAATTTTCGAGTTAATTATATCTGATAGAATAATAATGTCTCTAATAGTCATATTAAAACCTTGACCTGCCAAAGGATGAACTTTATGTAAAAGATCTCCAAATGCTAATATATTTTTATAAAAGTAATTTCTTAAAACTGAAAAATTTATTTTAAATTTCTGAATATTGCCAATTTTAGTTATTTGATATTTCATGTTATATTTGTTTAATATTTTTTTAATTTCATGAGAATTTATATTCTTCTTTCCATTATAAGAATAAACAATTGATGTTTTGTTATTATTTATAGGCAAATAAGCTAACGGACCGTATTGTGTAAAAATTTGATATGCAACTGAATTTTTTATTTTTTTATGTTCAATTATACCTGTGTATGCAAAACTTTTATAATTTTTATATATTTTTTTAAAAAAATATTTTTTAGTTATATAGCTATTTATATCTGTGTTAATTATTAGACTACTATTATTTGAAATTTTTTTTTTAAATTTAATATAATGATTTTTGCTAATTTCATTTTTAAAAATATTATATAATTCATTGTATTTTACCAAATTAAAAAGCTCTTTTGTTTCATTATTAAATTCGACTGAACTGTTATCGTCTAATTTTTCATTATAAATTTTAATAGAAGAAACTTTCCATGATCTAACTTTTTTATTAAGTATTTTATTTAAATATTCAAAATTATTTTTTGATATAGCTAATGTTCTAGATGGAAAATATGACTTTACATCATTTTTTGATATGATTTCTATGAATATTTTTTTACTTGCTAAAACATACGCTAAAACGAAACTAGTTAAATTTTTTCCATATAGTGTTATTTTCATATTATTTAATTTTAACAACAAAAATTAAATGATACAAAGTTAAAAATCGTGGTTCAAATTTTATGAACATTAAAATTTTATTAGACAAACTTACAAATTTTGCATTAAATCGTTTTGCAGAGTTAGTAGGTATTTTTTTATTACTAATTTCTATACTATTATTTTTATCTTTTATTACTTACTCTCCAGAAGATCCTAACTTTATATTTACGGAAACTTCAGAAATTAAAAATCTACTAGGTTTTAGAGGAAGTTATACTTCAGATTTGTTTTATCAATCAATAGGGTTGGTGGCTCTCTTAGTTCCATTTACAATTTTTTTTACTGGGATAAATGTTTTTAAAGATAAATCATTTCTTATTATTATTGAAAATTTTTTCTTTATAATACTTTACACTTTTTTAGGAAGTTTATTTTTTACAGTTTTTCACAAAGAAACATATTGGTTAACAATAAATGGAAATAATGGTTTTGTAGGAAATTTATTTGAAGAAAGTTTTATTATTGATTTAATTAATCTTAACCTAAAAATTAGTTATTACCTAATAATTTTTATAATTTTTATTTTATTTTTAAAGAGCATTAATTTTAAATTAAAAATCTTAATTCAAATTTTTAGTTTAATTTTAAGTTTATTTTATTCAAAAAGAAAATATTCAAATAATATTGAAGAAAAAAATATTACGTCTGAAGAAAATATTAAAAATACGAGAATACAAGAAAATTTTTCATTTGATGTCAAATCTACTACTACAAATAAAATTTATAAATTTAAAATGCCTTCGTTAGATTTTCTTAAAAAACCTACAAAAAAAGATAGAAGAAATAATGAAGATATTATTAATGAAAAAAATTTAGAAAAAATTTTATTAGATTTTGGGGTAGAAGGTAATGTTAAAAAAATAAGCCACGGACCTGTGGTTACGCTAAATGAATTTGAACCTGCGCCTGGAGTAAAAGTCTCAAAGATAATCAATTTATCAGAAGATATAGCAAGAAATACTAGTTCTGAATCTGCAAGAATAGCTACTATACCTGGTAGCAACACCGTTGGTATTGAGCTACCGAAACTTTCTAGAGAAAATGTTTATCTCAGTGAAATAATTTCTAGTTCAAATTTTTTAAAAAAAGAAACTAAACTTCCTATTGCTTTAGGAAAAAATATATCGGGGAAACCTATTATCGGTGACTTGAGTTCAATGCCACATCTATTAATCGCCGGTACAACTGGCTCAGGAAAATCAGTATGTATAAATACAATTATTTTATCTCTTCTTTACAAACATTCTCCTGACAAATGTAAGTTTATATTGATTGATCCAAAAATGTTAGAATTATCTACTTATGAAGGCATACCACATTTACTATGTCCGGTTATTACAGAAGCAAAAAAAGCAGCATCAGTTTTGGGTTGGGTCGTAAAAGAAATGGAAAGTAGATATAGACTTATGACAAAAGAAGGTGTGCGTAATATTGATGGATATAATCAGAAACATAAACTCTCAATGCCCTATATAGTTGTGATAGTTGACGAAATGTCTGATTTAATGTTGGTTGCGGGCAAAGAAATTGAAAATTATATTCAAAAATTATCTCAAATGGCAAGAGCTGCAGGCATTCATATAATAATGGCAACCCAGAGACCAAGTGTAGATGTAATTACAGGAACAATAAAGGCTAACTTTCCAACAAGAATATCATTTCAAGTGACATCCAAGATAGATAGTAGAACAATTTTAGGAGAACAAGGGGCTGAACAGCTGCTTGGGAAAGGTGATATGCTTTATATGTCATCTGCAAATAAAATAGTCAGAATACATGCTCCATTTGTTTCAGAAATTGAAATAGATAAAATAAATAATTTTATAAGAAATCAACAAGAGCCTATATATATTGATGAAATATTAAATTATACAGATGAAAAATATAATAAGTCTGAAAATAATGATAGTGAAAACATAGACGAATTATATGATACGGCATTAGAAATAATAAAATCTGAAAGAAAAGCATCTACATCATTTTTACAAAGAAAATTACAAATCGGATATAACAGAGCCGCAAGAATAATTGATCAAATGGAAGCTAATGGAGAAGTAAGTGTAGCAAATCATGTTGGTAAAAGAGAAGTGCTCAAATGATAAAAAAAATTATTTTTTATTTCATTTTATTTAGTATTTTTTCTGCTAATGCCTCTACAAATAAAAAAATAGCAAATAATTTTAAAAAAATAAATACACTAAAATTTAAATTTACTCAAAAAATAGATAATAATAAAATTGAAAAAGGAGAATGTATAATTGCTTACCCAAAAAAAATTTTTTGTTCTTATGATGATATTTATAATAAAATTTTAGTATCAAATGGTAAATCTTTAGTAATTAACTCAGATAAAATTAATAATTATTTAAGATACTCATTAAAAAAAACACCTCTTAATTTAATACTAGATAAAAAATTTATAATCTCAAAAATATATGAACTTAGAGAAGATTTAGATTATCCATTTTATTTTGTGTTTGACATCAAGTATGAAAATATTTCTACCAAAATTTTTTTTGATAAAAAAAAATTGGATTTAATTGGATGGGAAACAACAGATATTTATCAAAATAAAGTACAAACTTTTATTTCAGATATTCAAAAAAATATATCGGTAGATAATAAAATTTTTGTAATTCAAAAGTATATTAATTAATATCAATATTTATTATTTCAGATTTAAAAATTTTCATTCCTCTAGATTGATAATTTTGCAAAGCATTTTTATGATCTAAAGAACAGGTGTGAACCCAAACTTTATCAATTCCATCAATGAAAGACACAGAAATAGCTTCTGAGAGTAAATAACCACCATATTTTTTGCCAAAATATTCATTTAAAATTCCAAAGTAAGCTATTTCACAATTCTTTTTGTCTAAATCAATTATAGTTTCAAAGTACCCAACTAAATTTGAGTTTTCTCTCAATACGAATGTTTTTACTTTGTGGTCTTCGACATAATTAATCCATTTATTATCATCCCAAACTAATCTATCAATCCATCTATATTTTATTCCAATTTTTTTATAAAAAAACTTATTTAATTGAAAATCAGGAGGATCAATTAGAGATAACTTGCAACTGTTGTTTGGTTTATTTGAAGGCTTTAAATCTTTAATAGAATTTATTTCAAGAAAATTTCTATTAACTTTTACAATCACGAAACCATTTTACCAATTTTTTCACCACCAAATAAATGGAAATGTAAATGGGGCACTTCTTGGCCTCCATCTTCACTTACATTTGCTAATACTCTATATCCTTTTCCAGTATCAACAGAAATTCTAAGTTTTTTAGCAACAGCTTTTATTCCTTTAAATAGTCCGACCATTTCCTCAGATGAAGCATTTTGGCTAAAATCATCAAGATCAACATATTTGCCTTTTGGAATTACTAAAGCATGAATTTTTTTTTGTGGATTTATATCATAAAATGATAAGACAAAATCATCTTCATAAATTTTTTTGCAAGGAATCTCGTTTCTTAAAATCTTTGCAAAAATATTATTATTATCGTAACTCATTTTTTTCTTTTATTTAATTCTTCCATTACGT
>MDSW01136381.1_pt1 | contig 11016 bp, 8 predicted proteins | sample 811171 | NCBI WGS metagenome assembly MDSW01 (sample SAMN05326641, study PRJNA326480) | marine metagenome | isolation source: seawater | place: Atlantic Ocean: North West | collected 2012 | reverse complement strand
TTCCATTTTCTTAATTAAAGAAGCTTCAGAATATCTATTAGGAGGAGTTGTAAATTTTTGTTCATATTTGTTAGATACCAAAATCAATTCATTGCCCTCTTCGAGCCCTTCAGGAAAAATTGTTTCGGACTCTTCTTCGGAGCCTGTCAATATTTCGAAGCCTTTAAAAATATTTTTTCTAGAGGATGCTCTAAACTCATATCTAGTATCAATTGATTCAATAATTAGAGTTTTTCTTTCATACTTAGAGCTTTGCATTTGACTAGCTACTGTTCTATCCCATATGAGTTTATAAAGCTTCTCTTCATCTCCGCTTAATGTGAGATCTGAAGGCGTATTAGATATATCCGTGGGCCTTATTGCTTCATGGGCTTCTTGAGAATTTTGTACTTTAGATTTGTAAATTCTAGGTTCGTTGGATAAATAAGAAGCATCATAATTTGAAGCAACGTAGTTTCTTATTTCTTCCAAAGGAGGAGGTCCAGGATTTTCTTCTGAAAAAGGCTCTCCTGTATTAGGAGAAGTGCTTATAGAAATTCCATCAGTTCTCAAATAAGTTATGTGACCTCCTTCGTATAGCTTCTGAGCAGATTGCATAGTTCTGTCCGCAGTGAAACCCAACCTACTTGCAGCAGACATCTGCAGAGTAGATGTTCTAAAAGGAGGCTTTGGACTACTTGATTGAGGTTTAGACTCTATTTTTTGTAAAACAAAGGAAGATGATGTTATGTCATTTACTACCTTGTTAACTTCTAATTCACTTTCCAAAGGTTTTTTAGAAATATTCCTATCTTCCAATCGAGTAAGTTTGGCTTCAAATTGAGTACCTAAATAGTCAAAACTAGATTCAAAGGGCCAATATTCTTTAGGAGAATGTAGGTCTCTCTGATCTTCTTTTTCACATATTATCCTTAAAGTAGGAGATTGGACTCTTCCAGCAGATTTTGCTCTTGATATGTGTCTCCATAGTAGCGGAGAAACTTTAAAACCAATTAAATGATCTAAGATCCTTCTTGCCAGGTATGCGTCCACTAAATCCTGGTCTATCTCTCTAGGGAAATCTATTGCTTTCTTTATAGCTGAAGATGTAATTTCATTAAAAGTAACTCTTTTTACATCGACACCTTCAATTAATTTTTTTTCTTTAAAATCGCTTAACAGATGCCAAGCAATTGCTTCACCCTCTCGATCAGGGTCAGTAGCTAAGTATAATAAATCTGAATCTTTACAGAACTTTCTAAGCTCTCTCATAACTTTTTTTCCTTTAGAGGAAAATTCCCATTTCAGATTAGTCCAATCAGCTGGGTCAACCGCATTCTCTTTGTCCGAAAGATCTCTGACATGGCCAACACAAGCCTCGACTGTCCAATCTCGATCAGGAAAATTAGAATCTAAATAACCTTTAATTTTTTTTGCCTTGGCACCAGATTCAACAATAACTAACGACTTCATATAATAACTAAGATTGTAATTTCCTTTACAGTATAAAGTTTATGTTCGGGTAATCTGTCAAGTCTTTATTAAACTTAACTATATTTATTGATATCTTGAATAAGTTTCGGACCCTCGTAAATAAACCCTGTGTAGATCTGCACAAGATCAGCGCCCAACTGAATTTTTTCTTGATAATCCTCAACAGACATAACACCTCCTGAAGCGATAATTGGAAAATCTTTTCCTACTTCATCTCTTACAAAAGTTAAGATTTTATTAGACTTGATTTTTAGCGGGGCGCCACTTAAACCCCCGGAACCAAATTTTTCATAATGATTCACGGTTGTGTTACTACAAATAATTCCATCCATTTTATTGGACACGATAGATTTACAAATTAAAGCTAGGCTATCTGGAGTCTCGTCTGGACTAATTTTTATAAAAATTGGTTTATAGCCAAATTTTATAGATAACTCAGAATGAGAATCTTTTAATTTTTTTAGCAAGGAATCAAAAAAATCTTTACTGCTTAATTTTCTTAGATCTTTCGTATTGGGTGAGGAAACATTTACAGCAATGTAGTCAGAAAACTCATAAACCTTTTCCAGACAATATACATAATCTTCGTAAGCTTTATCATTAGGAGTATCGAAGTTTTTTCCTATACTTGAACCTACAATTACTTTCGATTGTCTTTTTTTTAATTTTTCTACTAGATAATCTACCCCTTTATTATTAAATCCCAACCTATTCAAGAGTGATTTTTCTTTTTTATTTCGAAAAATTCTTGGCTTCGGGTTACCCGTTTGAGGCTTAGGAGTAACAGTACCAACTTCGATGAAGCCTATGCCAAGGCTTGCCAAAGAGTCGATGTATTCACCATTCTTGTCTAGGCCAGCTGCAATGCCCAACATATCTTTTCTATGTCTAATATCTCTTTCAGTAAAGTCATATTTCTTAGCAAACTGGAAGAGTTTGATAAGTCTAGAGTAATAGAGGAATTTCAACCCTCCTAAAGCAATGAAATGAGACAATTCTCCAGGCAAGTAATGTAAGATCTTGGTAAAAAAAGAAATTATGATCATTCTTAAAGTTTCGAATTAGCTATTCTACAACAGCTAGAATTTAAATTCTGTTAAGAAAAGTATATAAATATGATTAAAATAAAGTTGACATAGTGACGTAATTTGAACTTTAATACGCAAAGTAGTTCCCAATCCCTACAAAAATTGGAAAAAAATTAATTAAACAGGTTTTAATGATGAAACAATTATCAAAGAATTTACTAGCTACATTATCTGGACTAGCCCTGGTGCTATTTCCACAAATTAGTTTTTCTGAAGGTGAAGAAAAAGCTGATGCTGCAACTGGCGGAGCTGCCGGAGATGCGGCTGCGAAAACCGCCATAGGGGGTGTCAGTGCTGGAACTATAGCAGCAGTTGTGGCTATAGCAGCTGCAGCGGCAGCGATTTCTGATAGTGGATCTGGAGGAGGCGCTGTAGTGCCCACACCATCTCCTTCGCCGTCCCCTTCACCGTCACCGTCGCCATCACCGTCTCCGTCACCTACTCCTACTCCTACTGTAGAGATCTTTACTGAGACTGTAGTAGTTGATGTCGCAGGAACAGCAACCACTACACAAACTGGTGCTACTGCCACAAGAACAACGGGCGCGACGGCTACAAGAACAACAGGTGCTACTTCTACAAAAACAACAGCTTCAACCGCTTCAAGAACTACTGCTGGCACAGCAACAAGAACTACCTCTGCTACAGCCACTAGAACGACTCAAGGAACAGCTACAGCATCAGTTGGTGGAACTATAACTCAAACAGGACCATACCCGACTGAAACTTACACATTAGAATCAGAACAATACGATACCATTGAAACTGAGGTATATGATACATTCGATGTCGTAGAAGATGGTGAAGTCGTTGAAACTTATGATGTAGAGGAAACTTATACGACAACTGTCACGGTCCCTGCAGTTGCTGCTTCAACAGCTACTGCAACAGCTACCGCTACAAAACTTTCGGATTAATAATCCATACCAAATAAAAAAAACCTGCATCTTGCAGGTTTTTTTTATTTATAAGGTTTCGTAATCTCCATATAAAATGTTGGAAGCTTAGGTGAGATATTTTGTTCACTTTTCCATACGTAGCCATCTTCGTCTAACCAGAAGCGATTTAACGCATACCAATTAATTTTGTAATTGTTAATCTCTTCTTCAACTAGAAAAAGTGAGGTATCACCTTTGAGGAGATTTACTTTTTCTTGTCCTAGAGGTTTTGCATTAACCTCGATAGGTAAATCAAAAAGAGTTGGTTGATCATATGTTAAGTAATTTTTGAAATTTATAGTCTCTAAGGAAACTTTATCATTATTTGTTTTGAAGAATTTTAAATTATTACTAAGCCCTTGAGTTTGAACTATTCTTCCATTCTTAGTTACTATATATACGCCATCTGCGCTTATCCAATATTCCTTATTATCTATCTTCTTTTCAAGAATGATTAAACCTGGCTTGCCTCTACCAATTTTCAAGATAGCAGAAGCATAGGGAATATTCTCAATTACTTCTTGTGTAAGTAATTCATTATCTGTTTGAAAAAAATACCTACTTATAGCTTCATATGCTTCAAAATAAGCAGGGCTGATCCTCTGTTTATTAATTTCTGAACAAGAGAATAAAAAAAGAATCAAGCTTGTTAAAAGAATCTTTTCTAACTTTATCTCTAATCTAAAATATCTTTCCATTTACTTTTTAGTGAGTGGTAATTTGTATCTCCTAGGATGCTATAAAGGGAGTTATGCTGGTTCATCATTGCGCCACCATCTTTTGTTAAAGGGTGAAGTCCGAAGGCAATTGTCCCTGACCTGTAATCTGTATAAAAAAGTTCGGTAGGTATTCCAAAATAGAATCCCTTATCAAAACTGCCTTCGCCGAATTCTTCTTTTGATAGATTAGTTAGAGTTGCAAAAATTCCTAGAGTAAAGCCTGATTTGAATCTTCTGGAGAGATCTATGGTTGCTCCCTTGTCACCAGCTAAATATTTTCCGGCAAGGATTGATGCAGAAACTTGGTTAGGAAAATCATAATACATCTCTAGGAAGCCGGTATTAGTTTCATAATCTCGAAAACCGAAGAGTTGCTTGTATTCTCTTTGTCTTACCTTATGCATACTTAATCCTAATGACCATCTTTTATTAAATGGTCTATATAAGATTTCACCTCCTATCCCTCCAAACATCTCTTCAAACAATCCTAAGTCAGCCCTGAAGAAAACATCTTTTAGAGGTGAACTCATATACTCAAGTTTCATTCTTTGTATATTATTTTTACCTTCTTTTAGATATTCTTGTATATCACTTCTTACATGGGGAATGGAACTTGAGCTAGGGTTGTTAAGTTCATTAAAATTATTGTATATATCTAAACCAAAAGTTGTATACAAAGATATATTCCTTGAGAATTTGATTGTTGTATCAGTTCTCCACCATAATTGTCCTAGGTAAAACGCTTCGGGTCCACCTATTTGATGTTTTAGAGCGGGGCTCATAGTCCAAGTAAATTCTGGAAATTCTATAGTTGGTAAAAATGATGAGGTATTTACCAAAGGCGCATTAGATTTAGAGGAGAGCTCTGACTTTGTAAAGATTTCTTGAGGACTACTTTTGTAAGAAAAGCCTTCTTCTATTTCATTTCTGTTGAATGCAATTGAATTTACTTCGAGTGACCCGTTCATCAATCGGACCTCTATTTCCTCAACTGCTTCCGGAGAAAGGGCTGAAGCAATTCTTGCAGACCTGCCTGCTACTCTAGTTAGGCTTCGAAGACTTGAGGAACCCACTGAAAGGCTTACCTTGTTAGTTTCTAGTTCAGCTGCTTGAATAAATATTTTTTCATCTTGCAAACTCTTGTTTAAAGATCTGTAAAATATAGAATTATCTCTAAGAATCCTTTCCTGTTGATCTCTATTTATTTTTACAACATTTTTAGGGAGAGGTTTTTTCAGCGTATCTTTTGAAAATTCTCCTTTGAGTGCAACAGTAAATCTGAACTGATTTCCCCTTTCGTAAGAAAGGCCTAAATTCAAATTCTCAGAGAGAAAATAGTTTAAACCTATATTGAACCTATTATTAACAGGTACAGAAAGTATTTTTTTGTCGGGCTCAGTTGTATCGTATTCTAGTTTGAGCTTTAAGCCATGTCTTTTTAGGTCATACTCCAAACCAGCAAATACAGAGGCTTCACCAGCAAACCAACTCCCAGCATTAAAATCTCCACCTAAATCACTAGATTTAATTCTAGTATCGAATCTATCACCGAGATAACTTAATGGTTTTTTTATTCCTCCTGCAGAACCTAATACTCCCCAACCTAGTCCAGTAGTTAAATGTAAATTATAAAAACTCTTTGTTGCAACCAGGTACTCTGATGAGAATGCACCTGTTCCAGCAAAATCTCTTAGGCCGATGGCTAAATCAGGTAAGTAGGATTCAGAGTTAAATAGTTTGATTTTTACATCGAAACTCTTATCTTTTGCGGTTTGATTACCACTATATGCTGCAGGGCCATATAGATTATTTTTAATTTCTGTGTATTTATAAGTTGCTTCAAGCCAACTAAATGGAGATGCTGTTAAAGAGGTATATTCATTAGGGTAAGATGAAGAAAAAGTGAAACGCATCGAACCTGAATTCATAAATTTTGCATTTGGCAATTCTAAAATACCGGTTTCTCCATAATTGGAGGGAGAGGGTTCAATTTTCTTGGGGTAGTAATCTTCTATCGAGCCGAAACAAGGATAACTCAAGCTGTATAAGGATACGAATAAAAGCTGAGAAAATCTCATCACTCAGAGCATCAAGATATTGGTTAATCGTTGATAGCTGCTATAGCAGCTGCTGAGGTCGCTAAGTCAGCCAATATAGGAGTTATGATCCTTGCTATAGTTGTTGCGTCATAAGTCTTAGATGCCCTAGATACAACAATTGTACTTCCGGGCATAAGGTCATTGCTTCCACCAAATAAGTTTCGTTTGTAGACTTTTGATTTACCATCCGGATAAATTACAAAGATTTTACTTTCGTCAGCTGTATCTTTAATTCCACCTGAAAGCATCAGATAATCTTCTAGCGACTGGTTTGCGTTGTATAACAAGGTTGTACTATTTAAAACTTCTCCAACCACTGAGACAAAATTTGGCCTTCTTGGAATATGCAATACATCTCCATCATTGAGTTCAAAATTCAGGTAAGGATCTTTTTTTAAGCTTAAGTAATCCAAATTTACAACCATTCTACCAGGTGGGACCTCCTTTCTGAGTCTTTCAATAATTTTGGATACGGGGACTAGAGAAAATTCATTGAGCTCTATGTTTTCTTCTTGTTGTGCCTGCATCATCAGATCAGCTATTGCTTCTTCTAGCTGTTCAGCAGATCTTTCGTATCCCTTTTTTTGTTCTTTTGCAACAGCTTCTCTTAGAAATACAGCTCCTTCCGAAAAACTTTTATCCGTATAACCTCCAGCTCTATCTATCAAGTCAAGAACGGTTTCTCCTGATAAAATTGTATATTCACCTGGTTTTTTTACTTCACCTTTGATTTCAACTGATTTGGTAGACGTAATGGTACTAGAACTGAGGTTAAGTGTATCTCCATCCTTCAGTTCTCTTTTTAATTCATCTGAATCAAGGTTAAAAGTAAAAATTTCTCTTTTATTAGCTGACCGGTTGAAAGTGGAAAATTCAATTTTATTTTCCCCAAGAACTTCGTATGATGAGAAACCTCCTGCTAAATCTATTACGTCTTCTAGGGTTTCACCTTTTATGAGTTCATAATAGTGCGGTCTTCTAAAGGCCCCTCCTACTTTCACTTTATTTTGTATAAAGGGAATAAAAATAAGATCTCCATCTTGAAGCCTGATATCAGATTTTACTGAACCTTTGAGTAAGAATTCATAAAAATCATAGGTTGAAATAGTTTCGTTGTTTCTCTTTACTTCTATATTTCTTAAAGAGCCATTTTCACTAACACCTCCACTTACAAATAAAGCATTTGCAACTGAACTTAAACCACTCATAGTATATTGTCCTGGACTATGAGCTTCTCCTAAAATATAAACAGAAATAGATCTCAGTTCTTGGAGAGAAATAGAGGCTTGTGTTCCAATAAGCTCTGAAGCTACTTTATTTTTAATGAGCTTAGTCGCCTCATCGAAGCTTAAACCTAAAACATTTATTGGGCCTATGTTGTGAAGTTGTAGCTCGCCGGTTCTTGAGACAAAGGAATTTTGCTTTTTGTTAATACTTCCGTATAGATTAATCTCTAATTTATCTCCAGGACCAAGAATGTAGTTTGATGTAATGGGTATATTATTTAATGGAGCGAAAGTAGTAGGAGAGTATTTAAAAAAATCATAACCAAATATACATTTTTTGCACTTATCTTCTTCGCTAAGTTCTTCTTTATCTCTTCTTTTTACAAGAGTAGACTCTTCTTTGAAAATTTCGTTTAGTTCATCTTCTAACTCTGATGATTTATTCATTTTCTCCAAAATAGAGTCGCGTTGGTCAGGAGGAATATTTTCAAGTAATTCCTTTTGATTGCTAGAAATCTCAACATTACTATATATAACGCTTATAGGTAAAAAGAAAATTAAAGAAAATTTAAAAAAAATGTACGCGTATTTCATAAAAGCATTTTAGCTGGTTAAAAGTGATTATCCTATAGATTATGATCTTTTTCAGTAAAGCCTAAGCTCCACCCCAGTTTAGTTCTACAGGCCGAATAGAAATCATGATCTTCTGGATGAATTAAAATAAGTTTAGAGCTAGCTTTTTTAATTATTATCTCTTCGCCAGATTTAAGGTTGGTGTTATTTTGACCATCCAAGCTAAGTTTTGCTTTATACCCCTTTCCGACCTTGACAGTTATTTTGGTTGAGGCCTCGACTAATAAAGGTCTTGAGTTCAAGCTATGCGGAAACATAGGAAGCAAATTAATTGCTTCTACATTTGGATGGACAATCGGCCCATTAGCAGAGAGCGAATAAGCTGTTGACCCAGTAGGAGTGCTGATTATTATTCCATCTGCTTTTTGCTTAAATACAAATTCATCATCAAGAAAAAGGTCATACTCTATGAGTTGTGCGATACCTCCAGAGTGAATGACTGCCTCATTTAAGGCTAAATTAAAAAACTTATCATGATTCGTATAAGCCTCCAGAAAGAACCTTTCGTCTTTTTTAAAACTACCTAAGAGAATCTTTTTTAAATTTAGGGTTAATTCTTCTGGCGGAACATCAGTCAAGAAACCAAGGCTACCGAGATTAATTCCTAAAATAGGTAATCCTTCTTTACCAAATAGCCTTACAGATCCCAAGAGAGTTCCGTCTCCTCCGATTGATATTACAAGGTCAGCTTTAGTGTTAATAGTTGAGTCAGCATAGTTTTTGATGCCCAACTTATCCGAAATAGGAGAGGATTTTGACATGAGTATTCTTATGCCCATGCTTTTTAATATCTCGATAACTTGCTCCGTTATCTGAAGGACTTTTTTGGTTTTAGATGAAGTGTATATAGCTATAGTTTTAAATCTCATATCTTATTTACCATCTCTTCACCCAATATATAAATATTGTATCAATAGCTGCAATGAAAACCTTAAAAACATACTTTGTAAGAGCAAGCATTAAGGCTGTAGACCAATCCATTCCCGTAGCAAATACCCAGGTGAATTGATAGATAAAAGTATCAATTAGTTGCGACGTCATTGTAGAGAGATTATTTCTTAACCAAAGCTTAGATCCGTCGGTTTTCTGCTTTAACCAATTAAAAAACCAAACGTCAAAGCTTTGGCTTACTAGATAAGCCGTCAATGAGCCAACTACAAATGCAGGCGAATAGTAAGCCAAAGTGCTGATTGCATTATGAACTTCCAAAGCAGATCCTGTAATCTCAGAGGGTTTAAATTGAACACTAAGAACTAAAGTTATCATTACAGCTATATTCGCCACAAAACCTAACATTACTGCTCTATTTGCTTCAGCTCTTCCATATTTTTCATTAAGAACATCTGTAGCGAAATAAATCCCTGAGTAGAGTATTGCTCCCATACTTACTTTATAGGCGGTTCCGAAAATTACGAGCTCACTAACTTTACCACCCTGAAGGTTCCCCAAAACTATGCCTAATACCACAGCAACATACAATCCATATTTTCCAAATAACCTATATAACAATAGAGCAAGCCCGAGGTCATAAACTACGGTTATGAGCCATAAAGATTCCTGAGTGAGATTAAAGATATCCAAGATGTATAAAATTTTGCCTATATAATATATTAAAGAGCAAGAAAGATGTCCTTAAAACTTGAAGATCTAATTAAACAAAGTGAAAAACTAGTTTTCTTTACTGGTGCTGGAATAAGCACAAACTCTGGAATTCCTGATTTTAGAGGACCTAAAGGAGTTTGGAAGACATCGACGCCTATATATTTTCAAGATTTTATTTCTTCGAAAGAAAAAAGGATAGAGTCTTGGAAAAGGAAGTTTGGAAACGAATTAAGTATAGATTCTGCACTACCAAATGAAGGTCATAAAAAAATTGCTGAAATTATGCAGACAAAAGATTCCTTCCTCATCACCCAAAATGTAGATAACTTACATCAAACTTCTGGAGTCGATGAAGAAAAAATATCTGAACTTCATGGCAATGCAACATACGCTAAATGTCTTGATTGTAGTAAGCGGTATGAATTAGAAGTTTTAAAAAAACAATTTCTAAAGACTAATGAACCTCCTTTGTGCTCTGAATGTGGAGGGATTTTGAAAACAGCAACGGTATCTTTTGGGCAAGCTATGCCTGAAAGGGAGATGCAAATTTCTCAGCGTAAGGCTATTGAATCAGACCTTTTCATTTGTATTGGAACTTCTTTGGCAGTATTTCCAGCTGCCGATTTGCCGCTTCTTGCCAAGGAAACGGGTGCTACTCTGGTTATTCTAAATAATGAACCTACACAAATGGATCAATACGCAGATTTAGTAATAAATCGAGATATTTCTGAAGTCTTTTTAGAAATATCAATTTAATACTTTAATCATGAGTAAGGGCTACTAGACCCAATAATTTACCCTCTTTCATCTCCTCTAAGGTTCTATTTGCTTCGGATACATCTCTTGTCTCTACATCCACAGGATCAATTTTGCCGGCAACTACAAGTTCCATTAGTTCTTCCATATCGCCTAAAGGTCCAACGTATGAACCCATTAATTTCTTTTCAGTAAGAGCCTGCATAGGAAGAGGTAAAGTTAGCTGTCCTCCGAAAAGTCCTACTACTACATAGCTTCCTCCTCGTGCAAGAAGGTTATATCCAAAATTAACAGAAGCTTCAGCTCCTACAAAATCCACAATGGACCTAGCACCGCCCTCAGTTAATTCCATTATCTGCTCAGCAGCTCCCTCTTCAGAAGAATTGACAGTTGCTGAAGCTCCTAATTGTCTTGCCATCCCAAGTTTTTCATCATCAATATCTACAACAATAGGATTTATACCATACGCTGCTTTAGCAATT
>MDSW01104721.1_pt1 | contig 11017 bp, 10 predicted proteins | sample 811171 | NCBI WGS metagenome assembly MDSW01 (sample SAMN05326641, study PRJNA326480) | marine metagenome | isolation source: seawater | place: Atlantic Ocean: North West | collected 2012 | reverse complement strand
TTAGTTTTTTACTAATCTTAATTTTTTATTTCTTATATATTTTTTTTATAAAAGAATTAGCTTTCAAAAATGAATTTTTTTTAATTGATAAATTTTCTAGCTCTGAAAATATAGTTGACTTAAATTTAGAAGACAATCGAATAAATAAATTTATATATAAGCAATTTTTAAAAATAATTTTAATAAATAAAATACATATTCATTATGGAAAATTTAATATAAGCGAAACAAATAATTTTATTGAATTAATTAAAATCATAACACAACCTAGTAATTATTATGAAAAAATTACTATTGTTGAAGGTTGGGCAAAAAATGATTTGAATAAAATATTATCAAATTATTTTGAGGACTTTGTGGAATTTGAATACACAGAATTAATTGCTGATACTTATTTGTTTAATGAATATTCTTCATTTATAGATTTAAAAAATATTATAGATAAAAGGCTGTTTAATTTAAAACAAAAATTTAAAAATCATAAATTGTTAAATAAATTTTCATTTAATGAAATAATTATCATTGGCTCATTATTGGAAAAAGAAGGCATTGATGACGATGATAAAAGAAAGATATATTCTGTAATTATTAATCGGTTAAATAAAAAAATGAGATTACAAATTGACGCAACTGTTATATATGCAATTACAAAAGGATCTACAAAATTTGATCGCAAAGTAACCTATCAGGATTTAAAAATTAAAGATTCTTATAATACCTATTTAAATTTTGGATTGCCACCAAAGCCAATTTCCTATGTTGGATATAAAACCATTGAATTAATTTTTGAAGATTATAAAACAGATTATTTATTTTATTTTTATAATTCTATAGAAAATAATCATATATTTTCTAAAAATTATAAAGATCATTTAATGAGATTGAATGAATATAAGTCAAAAAAATAAAATTATAATTATATCTTCTCCCTCAGGTGCAGGTAAAACTACTTTATGTAAGCTTTTACTAAAGAAAATGAATGATGTTAATTTATCTGTTTCTTATACATCTAGAAATAAAAGACTTAATGAAATCCATGGTAAAGATTATTTTTTTGTATCTAAAAATAAATTTATGCAATTGAAGAAAAAAAATTATTTTATAGAAACTGCATTAAATTTTGGCAATTATTATGGTTCACCATATAAAAACTTAAAAAAAATTAAAAATAAAAACAAAATTTTATTTGATATAGATTGGAAAGGTGCCCGAAAAATTAGAAACACCATTGATAAAAATGATATTATTGATTTTTTTATTTTGCCACCATCTATTAAAGAGTTGAAAAAAAGACTGATTAAAAGAGGAAGAGATAACAAGAAAGATATAAATTTAAGGTTATCATACGCTATTAAAGAAATTGGTCATTATAATGAATATTCTTATGTTTTAATAAATCAAAATGTAATTCAAACTGTTAATGATATTATACATATAATTAAAACCCAATCTATTTTAGAAAGAAATAAAAAATTAACTGACATTAAAATTAAATCTCTTATAAATAGATAAAATTTCCTTATATTCTAATTCTTCGTATCTTTTATTAATATTCTTTTCATCTATAATACCAGCAAAATATTTATTTGATTTAATTTTTTTTCTTTTATTTACAAAAAATAATTTAACAAAAAGATTTAACTTTTCATTATTTATATCTTTTTTATTTAAAATAAATTTTACAACTTTTGAATTTACTTTTGGTTTAGGATAAAAAACTTTAGGTGTTACATTAAACAATATTTCATAATTTCCACAATATTGAGATAAAAATTTGTATTTATTCATTTTTCCCTTACTGAAGTCAAATTTATCAGCTAATTCACTTTGTATCATACAAATGATTTCTCTAAAATTTTTATTTAGTTTAATAATTTTTAACAAAAATTTAGAACTTATATTGTAAGGCAAATTAGATATAATTTTGTAATTTATTAATTCATTGAAGTTATATAATAAGGCATCATCATTATTAATAATAATTTTATTTTTATTAAATTTATCCAACAATTTATTAAAAAGAACTTTATCTTTTTCAATTATAATTAAATTTTTTGGTTTAGCTTTAATTATTAATTCAGTTAAAATTCCTAATCCAGGACCAACTTCTAATATATTTTTATTAGTAATTTTTGTTGAACTTACAATTTTATTTGCAATATTTTTATCTTTAAGAAAATTTTGACCAAGAGATTTTTTTGGTAATGACAACTTAATTTCTATTTTTATAAATTGTTTTTATTAATTTAAAACATTTAATGATTCCTTTTGAGGAGATCTCTTGACTATTTTTCAAATTTTCTGCTGTTCCATGACTAGGAGATACTCTTATAATCTCTAAATTTGAAGTAAAATTAACTCCATTGAAATTAGAAATAATTTTAAAAGGTATTAAAGCTTGATCATGATATGCAAAAACAAAGGCATCAAAATATTTTAAATTATTTTTATTAATAATACCATCTCCAGATACTGGACCACTACAATCAATTTTTTTATTTTTTAAAATTTTTAAAATTGGTCTTAAATAATTATTTTCATCATTTGAAATTAAACCATTTTCTCCAGCATGAGGATTGATTCCAGCAAAAATAATTTTAGGTTTATTTATTTTAAAATCATTTTCTAATGAATGGCTTAAGTTTTGTATTTTTTTTACAATTGCATCTTTATTTTTGAAATATTTATAAACATTTTTTAATTCGATATGAATTGTTAGAGGAATAAAGAATTTTTTATTATAATAGAATATCATATTGTTGTTTTTTATTTTTTCTTTTTTAGAAAAAAATGTAGTTTGATCAATAAAATCTTGTGATACGAATTTATTAATTTTAAGTTTGTTTAATGGTAAAGTTAATATCCCAATAAATAGATTTTTTTTTGTTAAATTATATGCAAAATTTAATGAATCTATAGTGTTTGTGTATTTATTTTTTGTTTCATATGTAAAAATATTAAGCTTTTTTTTATCATATTTTTTAATTGAATTAATATTAATTAAATTAATTTTATTTTTTACAAATCTTATATTTTTTTTAAATATCTGTATATTTGTAAATAATATGAAATTATTTATTTTATTTTTATTAAATTCTTTTAATAATAAATCTATTCCTATACCCTCTATGTCACCTATAGTTACAGCAATTAATTTATTCATTAAGATTTTGCAATTTGTATTCTTTTTTATATTTATTGATAAATCTAATTTGAAGGTTATTAATTAAATTATCTACTTTTTTATTAAAATTTATTTCATTGAGTATTTTTTTATCATATTTTAAATCGCATAAAAAAATATATGTATATATATTTTCATTATTGATAAGAATATAGTCATTTACAGACTTTAAATTTTCTTTTATTTGATTATTCAGTCTCGTATATTCATATTCTTTGAATTCAATTTTGTCAGTATGAGTATCAATATAATTACAATTTAATTGATTCTCATCTAATTTTATATCTGATTTATATGTTACTAATTTAACAAATACGCCTTCATAACTTTCCAAATTTTTTTCAATAGAAATTATTTTAAGAAAGTTATCATTTTTATTACTAAATATTTTCTCATTTTTAAAAATCAGAATTTTTATTTCATCAGATAATATTGATGAATCAAGTAAATCTTCTTCTTTAAATATAAATGGAATTTTGTTATCTGATAATTGTTTCTTAAAAAATAAAAATTCATTTCTATTTTTAATACTTACTTTAAAATTCTCTATGTCATTTATATTAATTATTAAATACTGCAGATTATAATTATATAATAAGTCCAATACCGTAGTTTCTTTTGTTAAAAAACCACTTTTAGAATTTAAAAAATCTTCTAAAACTTTTTTTCTTATTAAATCAATTTTAATATTATTTTTAAAAATTTTAATTTGATTAATATTTAATTTTTTTTTATTCAAAAATATTGAATGAAATATTTGTTCAATCTCTTCATTTAAATTTTCATATAATATTTCATTTACTTCACTATATTCATTAAAAATTAAAGATGATATAAAATCATTTAATACTTCATCTTTTGATCCATCGTCTAAATCTTTATAATTAATATTATTTGTTATTTCTATGTATTTAATTCTTCTTTCTAGATCGATATTTGTATAAACTTTATTATTTAACTTAAATAATATTTTATTATTTATAGTTTCGTTTGCATTTATATTGAAAGTAATAAATAAAAATAAAATACATGTTTTAATTAAATAATTCATTGTCTATACTGTGACTTTCCCATTCTATATCCTGTTTATCATTCTCAGAAACTGCTAAATTTGTAGATTTGTAAGAACCTAGATTTTTAAATGAAAACATTATAGTTAAAATATCTTTAGGTTTCAAACTTTCTTCAGTATATGAATTTCTTTTAAAGTCTATATTTACTCCAAAACATTCATCAAAGTAGCTATATCCAAAACCTGTTTCTTTATTAATTGAATTCTTTAAATCATATAAACCAAAATATGAAATTTTAGAATATTTATTTATCTTTTTAGAAACTAAATTATAATTTATAGTTTCTTCATCAGAAGTAATTATTTGATCAGATTTACTTTTTTGATCAAGATATGATAATTTTGCATCTCCAAATTTATTTTCATATTTTATTTCAAGATTCTGACTTTTCATATAATTATTATTATGATCATATCTAAAATCATAATTTGTATTTAATTTATTTTTAATTAATTTTATATTACCCAAAAGATCACTTAGGTGATCTTCATTTCCTTGTGAGTAATGATAATTGCTGTTATTTGTGAATTCATAAGTTTGCCACAGAGAACTCTCAAATACATTATTTCTTATATCAAAACCAAAATTAATTCTTTTAGAATTATCAAGTTTATCTGTCCCAGTGTATCTATTAAGTAAAATATTATTATTTATTGTAAAAGAATTAACTGAAGAATCTTCATTTGAAATTTTGTTAGTATTAGAAATCCCTGGTGAAAGTATAAATGACAGTTTAGGTGTATAAACTAAGTTATTATAATTATTTTTAAGTTTAAATGGTGTTTGAAAATCAAATCCTAAAATAGGAAAACTTCTAAAATAATTACCACTAACATTTTCATCATTTATTTGTTTATCTTCAACTGAAAATAGTTGATTGTAAATATTTGCATTGAAATTAATTTTTGTTGCATATTTGATCCAATTTCTATTAATAGATATTGTTGAACCTATTTTTTTTTGACTTTTTGAATGTATTGAAGTTGGTGAGTCTCTAAAAATATTATAGAATTCTAAATAATTATTATATTCATAATTTTTCAAATAACTTTTACCAAATTTATAAGTTATATATGGTAGGGTTGTAGGTATAGTTTTATTATTTTCATCATTTTGACTACTTTGATAAAAGGAAAAGTTTATTCTTAATAAATCATCAATTTCTCTAACATTATATCCATTTATATCAATTTTTGAATTCAAAGAGCTTGTATAACTTAAATCATCGTTAGGTTTTGTTTCTTGAATATAGTTCTTGGAGGTTTGAAGCGCTGAATCAATACTCACATTAAATTTTTCATTAATATTTTTTTTATATATATTTATTAAACTACCTTCCTTAAGCCATTTGTCATTATTTTGATTTTCAAAACTTGAATCAAATGTTAAGTTTGTTTTTAACTCACCACCAGAAAGTATTTGATTATAATCAAAATTAAATCTTTGTGAGGAATCAACTCCGCCACCATAATTAATAGTAGGAGTAAAAGTTAGTTCTTTATCAATTGATAAATTAAAATAATACGGAAAAGATGTAGATTGAGATATTTTTGTATCAAAAAAATTTAAATTTATTGAAGGAGTTAGAAACCCACTTTTTCTTTTTTTTCTTAATGGTGATGGTGTGACTAAATATGGAGTATAAAATACTGGAGTGTTTAAAATATTTATTTTAGCATGTTTTTGGTAAAGAAAAAGATCATCATAATCATGTAAAATTTTCTCTCCTTCTACTTCCCAAATAGGACATATAAAATTTCCAAATTTTATTTTACTTTTGCAAGGTGAATAGACAGCTTTAGTTATTATATCTATATTATTTTCTCTTTTAACAGTTTTGCCAACAATTCTAGATCCATCATTTAATAAAATTTTTACATTATTTATATTGCCATATTTTAAATTAGACTCCAGAAACCCACTAGATCCATAATAATAATTATTGCCTTCATCTTTTAAACTAAACTCTGTTGGTAAGGTTATAGAGTCATTTTTTTGAGAATAAATAATTAATTTTGATGAAATGATATTATTTTTGTAAAGTATTTTTGCACTCCCTTTAGCTATAATATTATTTTCTTGATCATATGAAATATCATCAGCATATATAAGCATCTCTTTTGCATTTTGAGTATTTATTGATAAAAAAATTAATGAGATGAATGATATAATAAAAAAATAAAAATATTGATATTTAATCATTTTCAATCTGTATGACTTTATATAAACCAATAACAAATGGTATTATAAATATTATAAAATAAGAATATATAAAATTTATATCAAATGATATTGTAAATTTATTGATTAATTCTGTTAATACATAAAAAGCAAAACCAAATAAAACAGAAACAAATAATATCTTAAAAAAATTTTCATGTCTTTTATATTTTGCTGCAAAGCCCATAACTACAAATGATAATAAAATCATGAAAAAAGGTTTAAGAATTTCAGAGAGATAAAATAAACCAACAGCAGAGGAGTAAAGATTAAAATTTTTAAGTATTTTAATATGATTAATATAGTCATAATAAGGTATATTTTTATAATTTATGTTTGATGCTAATAAATGGTCTTTTGAGAAGTTTAAATTTAATCTATATTGTTCATTAAACTCGTAACTATTTTCAAATATATTAAACCTATTTACATCTGATAATATAAAGTTTTGATTTTCTATAACTCCAAAGTCAGATTGAAAATATTCTTTTTTATCCTTATTTATTGATAATATTTCAATATCTTTAGCAATCATTTCTTTTATATTAAAATTTTTGATATTTATATAATGTATTCCGTCATTAATATTTTTATTCTTTATCCATAAATTATTTTTTGAAAAATTTATTGTATACATACTTTCATTTTGATTATTAAGATATCTGTTGTATTCTACTTCAGTAATTGCACTCAAAGGATTTAATACAATTAATATAATCACCCCATATATAAATATTCCAAAACTTATTGGTTTAAATATATCAAAAATAGAAAAACCAATGTTTCTCATTGATATAAATTCATTATTATTAATTAAATATCTAAAAAGAAAGGCTGTAGAAATAATTATTACAAATGGACTAGTTTCATTAATAATGGATGGGATTTTAAGTATACTTAAATACAAAAAACTTAATAAATTTTGATTTTCTCGTTCTATTATTCGAGATAAATCAATTAAATTAATAAAAATAATAAGAAACAAGATTAATAACTGATTTATTAAAATATACTTTAAAGATATAGCAAATAAATATTTGTTTATTTTATACATTTTTTTTCCTAAATATAAAATAAAAAAAACATAATATAAAAATTGAAATTATTATAAAAATGTTAAAAATAAGATTTAATTCTACATTTTTTAAAACTTGATTCAGAATCAATATAAATGAAGAAAAAATAAGAAATATAAAAATATAATAAATATTAAATCTATAAAATTTTATATTATTAAAATAAAAAAATAAAATGATTAATAAAACCATAATACTGTCAATACTTTTATGAAAAATATTTACGTAATCATTACTTTTTATATCTTCAAATATGTCAAAAGTATTTTTATCAAAGTTGTCATATTCTTTAAAAGTTGTATTTTTAATTTCTAAATTATAATTTTCAAATTCTAATTTTTCTATTTTATTATTTTCTACTAAAGTAATTCTAAATCCATTTATTAGTTTAAATGTAAAATTTTCTTTATTTTGGTTTATTGTAGCTTCCTTAGCATATATTAAATTTTCTTTATCGTCTTTAAATTTAATAAAAACTTCTTTATATTTTTGATTTTCTTTTTTAAAATCTAAAAAAGTATTATCATTAATTTCTATAAAATTTGAAATAACTATCTTTTCAAAATCTATTTTATTTCTAATTTCATATTCTTTAACTTTATATTCTTTATATATTTTTGGAGAAAAATAAAAATTAAAACTAATTAGAATGCTAATAATAATAATAGTAAAGTAAATAAATGCTCTAATTATTGAATTTGTCTTCAACCCAAGAGAATACAAACTTATAATTTCTTTATCCTTATATAATTTTAGAAATGTAATAACTAATCCAAACATTACTACAAATGGTAATATTACTGTAATAAGATTTGGAATTAAGAATATTGACAAATAAAATATAGTTAAAACATCAACTTGAATTAAATTTGTAAGAGATAATAATCTTGTAAATTGTAGCAACCATGAAATTGACAAAAATATAAAAAGAATCAGCAGAGCTCCTTTAATCATTTGTATAAAAATGTACTTATCAATTTTTTTCATTTTTAACTCATTATTTTTAAAATATTTTATATTATATTGAACTACCTATTATTTAATTATTGATTAATTAATTAATATTTATATGAATTGTGGACAAAACAAATCATCTAAATTAATAAAAATCAGTTATTTTTAAGAAAGGAATAAAATATGGATAAGACATTTTCAATTATTAAACCAGATGCAACTAAAAGAAATATTACTGGCAGTATTAATAAAGTTATTGAACAAAATAATTTGAGGATAATTGCCCAAAAGAGAATTAAATTAAGTATAGACCAAGCTGAAAATTTCTATGATATCCATAGAGAAAAACCCTTTTTTAGAGATTTAATTGTATATATGACTTCAGAACCAGTTGTTGTACAAGTTTTAAGTGGAAATAATGCTGTAGAAAAATATCGATCAATAATGGGAGCAACTAATCCTGAAAATGCAGAAGATGGTACAATTAGAAAACTTTTTGCTTTAAATGTTCAAGAAAATTCAGTTCATGGATCTGACTCAGATGAAAATGCAAAAAAAGAAATTGATTTTTTTTTTAAATCAGAAGAAATTGTAGGTTAATGAAATAGGTAGAAAATATATAAAAGAATAATAAGAACAAAAATTATTGTATAAATTGTAAGTTTATTAAATGATTTCCAAGTTTTTGCCTTATCTTTAACAATATTATCTTTAGAATAATCCATAAATATACTTTAAATAATAATTTTTATCTTTCAAGAATTAAATGAGATTTATTTTTACAATTATATACTTTTTTTTGTTCTCACAAAATTTATTTTCAAGTAATTTATTTGATACAGATGAATATGAATTAAAATTTATAAGTGATAATATCAATTTAATTAAAGAAAAAAAAATAGAAGAAATTAAAATTATTAGTTTTAAGAGAACTATAAGTCAAATATTAACTGATCAAGATATAGAAAAATTAGATTTAAATAATATAAATTTTATTAATTCATTTATTTTAAATTTTAAAATAAATAACGAAAAAATTGTAAATAATAATTATTATTCTAGAATAAAAATTAATTTTAATGAAGATTTAATTTTTGATTATTTAATCAAAAATAAACTACAATTTATAAATAAAAAACCTGAAAAATTTCTAATAATAATATTAGAAAAAAAAGAATTAAAAACTCATTTGCTATCTAATGATAATAACTATTATAAATTCTTAATAAATTCTGATAATGATTACTTTAAAAAATACCTTTTAATACCTAATCTTGATTTTAATGATCGTTTTTTATTTAATATATATCATTTTGAAAATGAAAAATTTTATCATAATCAATTATTGAATAAAAAATATAAAACTGATTATCAAATTTTAGTTCACTCTAATAAAATCGATAATTTAATAATTAATGATGTATTTTTATTTTATAATAATAAAAAATATTTTATTACAAAAATTCCAACAAATAATATGAATTATGAAAAATTATTTGATAAGATTTTGAAACTATCTCTTAACAAGTGGAAGCAATTAAATCAGATTGATACATCGAAAATACAAACTCTGAACTGTAGAATTCTTACAAATAATATTTATGAATTAGGTTATGTTAGAAAATTATTATCTTCAAATAGATTAATACATAATTTAACTTTGAAACTTATTAAATTAAATGAAAACTTATATGAAATTTCTTTTTTTGGTACTAAAAATATACTAGAGGAATCTCTTAAAAAAAATAGACTGAATTTAAAAACTTATAATAACAATTGTATTATAAAATTAACATGATCTCTCAAAAATATTTTAATTATCATTTTTCCCAACAAAAAGATCAAGAAAATTTTTTTGTTAATTATACTAATCAGGAGGCTTATAATTTCTCTATTCTTAAAAATTTTAATAATAATATTTTCTTATATGGACCTCATAAATCGGGAAAAACTCATTTAATTAATATTTGGAAAGAAAAAAATAATGCGTTAACATATAATGATAATTTTAAAGAAATTATCAGCATAAAAAACAATGTGGCTATTGATGATGCCTTAACATCTATTTCCGAAGAAAAACTTTTTCATATAATTAATCATTGTAAATTATTTAATCTTAAAATTTATCTCACATCTTCTATAGATTTGAATAATCATAAATTTAAATTAAAAGATCTATATTCAAGATTAAGAGCATTTTATTACATAAATATAGAAAAGCCTGATGATGAGATGTGTAAAATGTTTATGACAAAATTATTTTATGAGAAGCAAATTATTATTAAAAACAAAGAAATTTTTGAATACATCTTTAATAGAGTCAGCAGATCTTACAATGATATTTATCTTTTTGTAGAAAAAATTGATAAACTTTCTCTTGAAAAAAAAAGACAATTAACAATACCATTAATTAGAGAAATAATATAAACACCAAAAAAAATGAATAAATACAGAACTCATTTATGCTCGGAACTAAGCATATCTAATTTAAAGGAAAAAGTTACATTAAG
>MDSW01020161.1_pt1 | contig 11017 bp, 4 predicted proteins | sample 811171 | NCBI WGS metagenome assembly MDSW01 (sample SAMN05326641, study PRJNA326480) | marine metagenome | isolation source: seawater | place: Atlantic Ocean: North West | collected 2012 | reverse complement strand
GGGGGGGGGGGAATCGTCTCGGAAACCGACGCGGGAGGGATGCCGGGAGAGGGGCGGCGGCGCACCTCGGCCGCGCGCTTGAGGCCGAGCACGCGCTCGGGAGAGAAGCTGAACAGCGAGTACGGCCTCTCGTCCCTCGTCGCGGGCCGCTGCGTCGCTACGGGGCTCATCGTCGCCGCGCCTGTCGATGTGTGCGCGCGCTCGGATTGTTTCTGCCACGAAACGCCGGTTCATTGTCGCGGCATCGGCCGCCCGGCCACAATTTTTTCAAGCTCATCACCAGTCCGGCGGAGTTTTTTGGCCCGACCGGTCCTCCCTCGGCTCGCATCTCCCGGCGCGCCCGAGCAGAGGCGAACCCAGAACGGACATGGTGCGTCTCGCCTCGCCCCCTCGCCTCGCTCGCGCCTCGCGATCGCGCGCCTCGTCGTTCGCCCCACCGTGCCCCCTCCCTCTCCCCCGTCGCCCCGCGCGTCCGCGTCGCCGCAAACGGCACGCCCGAGATCTCCGCGCTCACGCCCTCGCCCCCCCCGGCGGTTCCCCTCGCCTTCGCAGGACCCCACCCTCGAGGCGATCAAGCAGAAGCGCCTCGCCGAGCTCGGCGGCGCCCCCGGCGGGATGCCTCAGAGCGCGGAGGAGCAGCAGGCGCAGCAGGCCGAGGCGGAGGCGCGGGCGGAGCAGAGGCGGGAGGCGCTCGCGACGCTCATGGACGCCAAGGCGCGCGAGCGGCTCAGCCGCATCAGGCTCGTCAAGCCGGACAAGGCGACGGCGCTGGAGAACATGCTCCTGCAGGCGGCGCAGCGAGGCCAGCTCGGCGGCGTGGTGACGGAGGACGCGCTCATAAAGATGCTGGAGCAGGTCAACGGCGGCGCGGCCGGCGGGGGCGAGGGCGGCGGGAGAGGCGGGCCGAAGATCACCATGGCGCGGCGGAGAGACATCATGGACGACGACGACTGGTGAGCGTGAACGCGCGGACGAACGGGCGCCCGGGGTGGGAGTGACGATAGGGTCCTCGCGGGGTCAAATTTTGCCTACAGACGGTAGTCCACCGATCGAGGTTTCGCGTTTGAACGCGGGAGAGTCACGTTTGACCGGGGCGTCTTCTCGGACGAAACCGGAGCACGCCCCGTCGCGCGTCCACCCGACGCGTCCCCGCCCGACGCCGCGCACTTCCTCGCGCGCGATGCGCGCTCGCGCGCGCCTCGCGGCGCTCGCGCTCGCGCTCGCGCTCGCGCTCCGCGTCGCGTCGGCCGCGCGCGCGTGCGACCCCCCCTCGATCGAGCTCAACGTCGGCGTCGGGTGCGATCCCTCGGGCTTCTTCAACGAGGCGCTCGGCCTGCACGCCGCGCTCAGACGCGCGAACGTCTGCGTGCGCACGCCCCTCCTCGCCCGGTGCGAGCCCGCGATGCGCGCCTCCCTGACCCCCGACGAGGCCGCCATGAGCCGCGACGCGGGTCGGTTCCAGGACGATCCCGCGGACGCCCGCTCCGCGCGCGCCCCCGACGTGGACGTGCGTTGGCACACCGGCGCGGACGCGCCGTGCCCGTGGACCGCCGCCGACGCGCGCGCCGCGGAGCGAAGCGGTACCGTCGCCGTCCTGCGCAGCATGACGGAGAAGACGACGCTCACGGTCGCCCAGCTCAGGTGCTGCGCCCTCGCGCACGAGACCTGGGTCCCGACGGAGTGGCACCGCGCCGTCTACCGCCGCGCCGGGTGCGGCGGCGACGGAGGACGCGTCGCGAAAATACGGGCGCTCCCCGAAGCCGTCGACGAAGCCGTCTTCGCGCCGACGCCGCGGGGACCCGAAGGAGACCCCGAAGAAGGACCCGAAGGCGCCGCGAACGCGAACCCGAACGCGAAACGAGCGAGGTCGAACGCGAATCCGAACGCGAAGACGCCGACGACGTTCCTGAGCGTGTTTCAGTGGCAGAGGCGCAAGGGCCCCGACGCGTTGCTGGAGGCGTACTGGCGCGCGTTCGGGGCGTCGGACGACGTCCTCCTCGTGATTCGCGCCAAGGTGCCGCGGTGGGCGGGCGAGCCGTTCGCGACCGCGCGCGACGGCGTGCGTTACCACGCGAAACGGCTGTATCCGGGAAAGGCGCTCTCGGACCTCGCGCCGGTGGAGACGGTGGAGGATCTGGACAGCACGCGGCTGGAGATGGCGGCGCTGTATCGCGCCGCGGACGCGTTCGCGCTCGCCACGCGCGGCGAGGGATGGTGCCTTCCGTGCGCGGAGGCGATGAGCTCGGGCGCGCTCCTGATCGCGAGCGATTTCAGCGGCGTGACGGCGTACGCGGACGCGAGTAACAGCCTCCCGGTGCGGTGTCCGCCCGCGCGGGGGGGCTCGGACCTCGGGGGGTGCGACCCGGACGCGGAGGGGTTGGCGTGGCGGATGCGGTGGACGCACGAGCATCGCGCCGACGCCGCCGCGCTCGCGAGGAGGGGGGCGGAGGACGTCCGAAGGCGGTTCGGGCTCGAGGCCGTGGGGGGGACGTGGCGCGGGGAGATCGCGAGGGTGGTCGGGGAGGCGGCGAGGGGGAGGGGGGGGGAGAGGCGGAGGGGGAATGCGGGGCTCACGGACGCGGACGACGACGGGTAGGACGGCGAGGATGCGCGTTCGTTTGAAAGCAACAGTAGACTCTGGTGGAATAAAATGTTGCTGATGATGACGCGGGATGCGGCAGCCGGGTTGGTTCGCGCGCCATCTCGAAAATACAAAATCAACAACCGTGCGTCGCGCGCCACGAACGACTCGTGGATGACGGTCTAACCCGTCTCGATGGCTCGCCGACCCCGTGGCCTCGAGCGCTTTTTGAACGCGCTCCGGTGCGCTCGGTGGTGGCGTCGGCGGCCCGGCCCTCGGGCGTCACTCGTCGCGCGCGCGGGCGATCCGTCCCCCCGCATCGCGAACGACGCGCACGCTCTCGTCGCGCGCACGGGTGGACACGCGCGGACGATGCGCGCGTCGCGCGGGCGCGCGATGGCGACGGGGCGGCCCGGCGCCTGGCGCCTGGTGCTGACCGCGCTCGCCTTCCTCGTCGGCGCGGTCGCCGCGGACACGACCGCGCCCAACTTCTACGCCGGGTACCCCGCCCTCGGCAACATCACCGGCAGCTCGTTCACGCTCACCGTCAAGGCGCGTCCCCCCCACGCGACGTCCCGCCCCCTCGGCGTCCCCTCCCCGGGGATGATGAAAACGGCGGATCGGAAGAATCTCCCCAACGGGCGTCCGGGCGCCCTCCCCTCCCGCCGCTGACGTTCGCTCGCCCCCCTCCCCCGAAACACTCTCGACCCCCGCCCTTCCGTCCCGTCCCCGCTCTCCCGCGCAGATGAGCGAGACGGGCGACGTGCACTACTACGTCGTCGCCGGGGCGAACCCCGACGCGCCGACGGTCTCGGAGCTCCAGGGCCAGACGTCGACGTACGGGTCCCCGAGCGTGAGCGTCAAGGCGAAGGGCACCATCGCCGTCGCGGACGCGACGCAGTCGTACGAGGTGACCATCGACGACACCACCGCCGAGACCGGCGTCACGTTCGCGGACGGCGAGGTCCTGAGCGTCTTCATCGTCGCCGAGGACGACGCCGCGAACGCGCAGTCGGCGGTGACGGATCTCGAGATCACCCTCGCCGACGACGAACCGCCGGCGTCGGCGTCGGGCTACCCCAAGGCGACGAGCGTCGCGACCGACGCGTTCGACCTCGAGGTCACGTTCGACGAGGCCGGCACCTTCTACTACGCCGTCATGCCCGGCACCTTCACGCTCGACGACAGCGACGACACGTTCCGCGACGCCGTCGTCGCGGGATCGGGACACGGCACGACCCCGCTCGCGAATTCGGACGCGAGCGGGCTCGAGATCGCCGCGCCCGGGTTCTCGAAGACGGTCGCCGTCTCCGGCCTCGCCGAGGCCACCGCGTACCAGGTGTTCATCGTCGCCAAGGACGATAACTCCGAGTCCGGGGCCGGGAGGACGGATAACGTCCAGACGACGGCGACGATGAAAGCCGCGAAGCTGGACGTGACGACGGCGGATGGCTCCGGGCCGACGATCGTCGCGTCCGTGGACGGGACGGGCAAGACCAACGCCACGCTCGAGATTGAGCTCAGCGACGAGGGCGGGAAGGCGTACTTCGTCGTCGTGCCGCGCGGCGCGGACGCCCCCACGCACGCGCAGGTGAAGTCGGGGGCGAACTACGGCGCCGTGACGCTGGCGGGGTCCGGCGCGTTCAACTCGGGCGCCGCGCTGACGCAATCCGTCGCTGTGACGTACGAGGTGACGGGCCTCGACGACTCCGCCCTCTACACCGCGTACTTCACCGCGGAGGACGACGGGAACCCGGACGCGACGACCAGCGTGGTGTACGCCTCCACCGCGACCAACTTCCCCTCCGGCGCCGTCGCGTCGGCGGATTTCGAGACGAAGGACGGCACCCCGCCCGCCTTCTCCGCCGACGCGCCGCCGGCGGTGTCCGAAATCGCGGGCACGAGCTTCGACCTCGACGTCACCATGAACGAACCCGGCGTCGTGTACTACATCGTCGTCGAACGCACGACGGACGACCCGCCGTCGACCCCGCCGACGCTGGATGAGATTTCCCTGAGCGCCGCGGCGTACGCCGACACGCACGCGTGCGGATCGCTCACCGTCGCCTCCGCCGACGCCGTCGCGACGGCGCAGATCGCCGCCAGCTTCGACGGCGTGTACACCGACGCGACGGACCAGGCGGCGTGCGAGACGGCGCACGCGGCGGATACCTCGGACGCGAAAAAGCCGCTCTGCGAGGCGTGCCCGAAGGTCAACTCCGAGTCGCGGTACTGGGTGTACTTTTACGCCCGGGACGCCCCCTCCGACGGGTCGGATCCCAACCCGCAGACGGCGTCGTCGCGCCTCGAGGTGACCACCGTCGACGTGACGGCGCCGACGTTCCGCGACGTCACCCCCGACGCCGCGGAGCACCTCGTGTACGTCAGCTCCAACGCGATGGACGCGGGCGGTGCGGAGGAGACGGTGACGGTGGAGGTGATGACGAACCTGGACGAGGCGGGGACGGCGTACTACCTCGTCGCCAAGACGAGCGCGGACGCGAACGTCGTCGACCCCACCCCGGCGCAGGTGAAGGCGTGCGCGCTCGAGGACGGCTCGGGCGTCGTCGGCGCGCTGCCCGCGGCGTACGCGTACGCCGACGCCGACGCGCACGAGACGCTCGCGTGCGCCGTCACGACGCACCCGAAGGAGACGAACGCGACGACGGCGTTCACGGGCCTCCCCGGGGAGGTGGGCGTGACCGTCTTCGTCGTCGCGGAGGACCTCGAGAATCAGCGAACCCCGGACGCGTCGCTCGCGACGAACCCCCCGACGGCGAACCTGCAGACGTCCGTCGAGAGCGTCGAGGTGACCACCGCGGACGTGGCGCCGCCCGAGTGGGCGACGCTGCGCGGCGCGCAGACGCCCTTCGCCAACGCGACGACGCTCGCGCCCGACGCGGCGGACCTGGCGTTCGCGCTGAGCGAGCCCGGGACGGTGTATTACGTCGTCATCCAGTGGGTCGGCAAGACGCAGGAGTATTACGCGGAGGATTACTCGACGTACCCTAACGGCGTGCGCGTTCGGGAGATTCCCACGGTGGCGGAGGTTCTCGCGGGGCAGGGCCCCGACGGGTTGGCGCCCGGCGCGACGGGGGCGTCGCCGCTCGTCGTCGCCGCGGGGTCGAGCGCCTCCGACTCCAACGACGCGACGAACGCGATCGAGGTGGCGCTCACGGGCCTCGCCAAGAGCGAGTGGGCGCACGACGTGTACGCTGTGGCGACGGACGCCAACGGGAACGCGCAGGCGTCCGTCGCCACGTTCAGCTTCCGGACGACGGATTCCACCCCCCCGGCGTTTGCGACGGAGTACCCGAAAGTCTTCACGGGCGGGACGGCGGCGCAGGTGATCGTCACCCTCGACTCCCCCGGGCGCGCGTTCGCGGTCGCCAGCGACCAGGGCGCGACCGCGTACACGACCGCGGCGAGCGTGAAGACGGACGCGTCGGACCCGACCAAGGACGGGTGCAACGCGACGGTGGCGGTGGCGGGGGGCGAGTTTTCGTGCGTCATCGACGGCTTGACCGAAGACACCACGTACCACTTCTTCGTCGTCGCGGAGGACAGCAGCGACGCCGAGCTCATGTCCGGGCGCGCGCGCGAGGGCGAGGAAAACCTCGTGGCGGACGCGGACGTCGAGGTGGTCGAGATGAAGACGAAGGACGTGACCCCGCCGTCGTACACGAACGCGCCCGCCGTGAAGGCGGGGTCGATGGACTCCTCGGGCGTGACGTTCACGCTCGAGACGACGGTGAGCGAGGCGGGCAAGGGCTACTACGTCGTCCTCGCGCGCGACGCGACCGCACCGAGCGCGATGGACGTCAAGCTCGGCGTCGTCTCCGGCGGCGCCGCGGAGGTGTTCGCGCTCGGGAGCTTCGCCACCGCCGCGGGGTCGGCGTCGGAGGTGGTCGTCACCGGCCAATCGCTCGCGTCGGAGACGGCGTACACCGCCTACGTCGTCGTCGAGGACGCCGAGTCGCCGCCGAACCTCAACGACGACGTCAAGAGCGTCGAGCTGGACACCCCGGACGTCACCGCGCCCGCGCTCGTGGGGAGCTGGACGACGACCGGCGCCATCGACGCCGTCACCGCGTCGAGCTTCGACCTCACCGTGCAGCTGAGCGAGCCGGGCACCGTCTTTTTCGTCGTCGTCGCCAAGGGCGACGGCGCCGACCTCACCGCCGAGAACGTGCGCAAGCTCCGCGGCGGCGACGTCGGCGACTCCCGAACCGTCGTCGCGTGCGGCGCGGTGCTCGCGGAGACGGCGCACACGAACGTCACCGTCACGATCGCGAACGACGACGCGTGCACGGACACCATGCCCGACGGAACCATCGCCGGCGAGGACGTCCCCGCGCTCACCGCCGGGGACGACGTCACCGGCGACCCGAAGTGCTTCACCTGTCCCCGGATTCTCGAGGCCACCGAGTACGACGTCTTCGTCGTCACCGAGGATTACGGCGGGCGCGCGAGCCCCTCGGGGGCGTACACCGGCGGGAACAACACGCAGACGGGAGCACCGACGCGGGTGCTCCTGGCGGGGTATCCGGAGACGGCGGCGTCGGTGACGACGGCGGACGTCACCGCGCCGACGTTTGCGACGGACTACCCGAAGGCGACCAACTTCCACGGCGACGGGTTCGACCTCGCCGTCAAGATGGACGAGCCGGGGAGGGTGTATTACGCCATCATCGACAAGGACTCGACCAACTGCGACGATCCCGCGTCGCCGCCGAGCGCGGACGAGGTCGTCGCCGGGCTCGGCTTGGTCTCCGGCGCGTACGCGTGCGGCGACGCGGATTCGACGCGCGCGCACGGGTTCGTCGACGTCCCCCAGGCGAACGTCGAGGTTTTGAAATCCGTCTCCGGGCTCGGCGTCGGCACTCGGTTCTCGGACGCGTACGACGTGTTCGTGTTCGCGCAGGACGACGAGCCGAGCGGGATGAGCTCGCTGACGTCGCCGAACCGCGGGGACGTGGAGACGTTCGAGGCGGCGACGACGGACGTGCGCCCGCCGGTGTTCGCGGACGGGTACCCCAAGGTGGACACCGCCGTCGCCAAGGCGGGATACGGCGAGGTGGAGACCAACTTCACCGTGCGGGTGAAGATGGACGAGCCCGGGCGGGCGTTTTACGTCGCGTTCCCGGCGTCCGACGCGTCGCCCTCGAACGTCGGGTCGGGCCTGTCGGGCTCGCGTCCGCCGACGCCCTCGAACGTCGTCGCGGGCCAGGACTACAGCGGCGCCGCCGCCGCCGTGAGCGGCTTCTTCGACGTCGAGGACGCGACCGGCGAGCACGTCGACGTGCACGTGGGCTCCAAGCTGGACAGCACGACGTACAACGTGTACATCGTCGCGCAGGACGACGCGGCGCTGGACGACAGGACGCGGCGTCTCAACGCCGACGGCACGGCGGTGACGCTGACGAACAACACCTCCCCCGTCGCGGTCGTGCAGGTGGACATCCCGGACGGCGCCGCGCCGCTGTTCCTCGACGGGTACCCCGCGATGTCCGACTGCTCCGACGGCGGCTTCACGCTCAAGGCTCGGGTGAACGAAGACTCCACGGAGGTGCTCTACGCGGTGGTGGCGTACTCGAGCACCGCCGACGCGAAGCTCACCGGCGCCAGCTCGACGGACCCGACGCACCAGGAGGTGGAGGCCGGGACGGGGTTCGCGGCGTCCGGGTCGATCGCGTGTTCCCTCGGATCGGAGTGCTCCGAGGCCGTCACGTTCACGGCGCTCACCTCTGGCCACTACCAGGTGTTCGTCTCGGTCAAGGGGCCGGCGGATAACCTCGGCGACGGCGAGACGGCGCGGTCCGAGTACGAGACGCCGACGAAGATGGCGCCGTGTTTGCTCGGGTCGGGCGACGCGGCGGTGACGTGGGACGACTCCGAGGACACGAAACTCACCGCGAGCGTCGAGTTGAACGCCCCCGCGGAGGTGTATTACGTGTTCCTCCCCGAGGCGGCGGCGGCGCCGTCGGCGACGCAGATTTTCGCCGGCCAAGACGCCGACGGAAACGCGGCCGCGAACGCGGGATCGAAAACGATCGAGGCGGAAATCGGCACCGACACCGAACTCGACGCGTTCACGGGCGTCGCGCGCGCGGAGACGTACAAGCTTCACGTGGCGACGAAGCACGCGAGCGGCACGATGGCCACCGGGCCCGATGGGGCGGCGGCGACGTACGACAAGGACACGAGCTACGCGAGGGTCCCCTTCGTGTCGGCGCAGCGCGCCGCCGACGCGCGGATGCCGTTCTTCGTCGATCAGTACCCGACGTTGACCGAGATACGCGGCGACTCGGCGACGCTCACCGTCGCGCTCGACGAGCCCGGGAAGGTGTACTGGCTCGTGGAGGAGAAGTCGACGTCCACGACGCCGACGGCGGCGTCGCTCGTCTCGGACGCCGCCGACGTCGGCGCCGTCGCCGGCGCCGTCGACCGCGGCGTCCTGACCGTCTCGGCGGCGCACGCGCCCGTCTCCGCGCGGATCGAAAACCTCGAACCCAAGACGGAGTACTACGTCTACGTCACCGCGGAGGACGACGAGACGACCCCGAACCAGATGGACGGCGTCACGCGGCGCGAGCTCACCGCGGCGAGCTCGAACGCGACGCTCAAGTCTCTGACGGTGGCGGACGCCGACGACGCGAACGCGGCGGTGACGACGCGCCCCTCCGAGGTTCGCGTCGGATTCAACGCGTACCGCGCCTTCGTCGGCGTGGACACCGCGAACGTGGCCGTGACCCTGGTCACCACCGACACGCAATCGAACGACCGCGTCAGGGTCAACGGCACGCGCGAGCAGTCGGGCCAGACGTTCACGCGCGCCGTCGAGTACGGCGCGAACGCGTTTGCGATTGTCGTCACCGCCGGCGACGAAGTCACGACGGAGACGTACGAGCTCACCGTCGTTCGCGCCTCCGACGAAGAAGCCACGAACGCGAGCTTGGCGCTCCTCGACGTGGCGCTGCACGACGGGACGTCGTACTTCGAGACGCTCAACTCCACGCACCTGGGCGGCGCGCCGTGGCCCAGGTGCGTCAAGGGGTGCGACGCCAACGCGCGCGCGCGGTGTTCGAGCGTCAACCCCGAGTGCACCATCGACGCCGACGTCCGCTCGTACGTCGCCCGCGTCCCCGCCAGGGTGCAGAAGCTCAAGATCGACGCGCGCCCCTGGTCGTCCAAGGCGAAGGTGTTCCTCTACACGCACGGCAACCCCGCGACGAACTACCCGGGCGGCCTCCCGGGGTACTCGAGCGGCAAGGAGCTCGTCGCCGGGAGCACGGACGAGGTCGACGTCGCGAAGCTCGCGGACGCGAGGGAGATGTTGATCGAGATCGTCGTCCAGGCGGACGACGGCGCGCGCGTCGTGCACCAGCTGCGCGTCGAGCGCTACGGCCCGGGCGTGTACGGCGAGGGCTGGACGCCGCCGAGGGCGACGACGGCGAGCGGGAAGTACGGCGCGGACGACGTGTTGACGACGCGCGTGGGCGTGGACCCGACGGTGAGGGACCTGACGGTGGTTCCGTCGCTGGACGTCTCGCCTCCGGCGTTTTTGACGACGTACCCCAAGGCGGCGCAGACGGGCGCGACGTCGCTGGAGATGGTCGTGCAGCTGGACGAGCCCGGCGTGGTGTTTTACCTCATCATCAAGAACGCGGTCGCGCGGGACTCCGCGTACACCCCGCGGGAGGTGAAGGAGGCGGCGGCGCTGGTGCCGTCGTACGCCAAGGCGGGGAACATCACCGACCAGATGCTGGTGACGCGGGAGACGGTGGCCGCCGTCGCGGGGCTCGACGCGAGCACCGCGTACGACGTGTGGTTCGTCGCGCAGGACGACGCGAAGGATTACGCGCTCAGGGCGAAGCCGAACCTCCAGGCGACCGCGACCAAGGTGAGCGTCACGACGCCCGCGGCGAGGTAATAAAGATCGCCCCCTGGCTCGAAGAAGGGGGCGGACGGACGCGTCACGTGGTGGGCCCTACGCTGTAGTCTATTTTATACACACGTTCAAGTCACCATCCGTGAAAAAAATGCATCGACGTTATTATTTTTACCTCTACTACTGGTAGTCCGAAGTCTTTACCACGACGCAGCCGGCCGGTCCGCCACGTACCGGGAGGCGCGCAAAAACACACACATCGCGACACGCGCCTCACTCGCTCCCGCGCCGACGCGGTCGGCCTCGGCGGGATCTCCAGGATGTCGTCGGGCGGCTCCGAGTTCGAGCAGACGACGGTGTTCCGGCGGTTCCTGAACCAGAAGGGAGGGCTCGCGAACGTGCTCATGGCGGGGTTGTGCGTCTCCCCGCGCCTCTCTCGCGCGATCGATCGGGCGTTCGGTCGGATCTTCCCCGCGCGATCGCGCGTTCGCGCCGCCCCCACCCCCTCTCGGAACCATCCCCAAACCCCCCTCCCTTCTTCTTCT
>MDSW01171895.1_pt1 | contig 11018 bp, 11 predicted proteins | sample 811171 | NCBI WGS metagenome assembly MDSW01 (sample SAMN05326641, study PRJNA326480) | marine metagenome | isolation source: seawater | place: Atlantic Ocean: North West | collected 2012 | reverse complement strand
TGACAGTGGTAAATAGCGAAAAAGAGTTAATTTCGGCTTATAGTACAACAAAGTTAGAGGCAAAAAAAGCATTTGGTAATGATCAAGTTTATTTAGAAAAATATCTCCCAGCGCCGAGACATATTGAAATACAAATATTAGGTGATGGAAATGGTAACGCTGTTTATCTGGGAGAAAGAGACTGCTCTATACAACGAAGGCATCAAAAAATATTAGAAGAGGCTCCCTCACCTGCGTTGAACGATAAAACTCGCCAGAATATAGGATTAATATGTTCAAACGCAATGTCTAAAATAAAGTATAAAGGGGCTGGAACAATAGAGTTTTTATATGACGATAATAAATTTTACTTTATCGAAATGAATACTAGATTGCAGGTAGAGCATCCTGTTACCGAAGCAGTTTTTCAGGTTGATCTCGTATTAGAACAAATTAAAATTGCAGCTAGCAACAAATTGTCTTTTGGCCAGGATCAGTTAAAAATTCGGGGTCATGCTATTGAGTGTAGAATTAACGCTGAGAAATTGCCAGACTTTATACCAAATCCGGGCAAAATAACCGCTTATCATTGTCCTGGTGGATTGGGAGTAAGAATGGATAGCGCAATCTATCAAGGCTACGCCATACCGCCATTCTACGATAGCCTGATTGGAAAGTTAATTATTCACGCTGAAAACCGTCAAGCTGCGCTTGGTCGATTAAGCAGAGCGCTACAAGAGCTCATCGTAGATGGCATAGAGACAACTACAAGTCTATTTGAAAACTTGCTCGATGAAAAAGATATTCAGAGTGGTAATTATTCAATCCATTGGTTAGAAAACTGGTTAGACAAGAACTCAAAAGAAAAGCTTTAGTGGTTAACACAACTAACAATTACATAGATACTCAAGAAATGTTAAGGGCATACAGATCAGGAATTTTTCCGATGGCTATTGGTAAAGAATCCAATTCAATTTCGTGGATTAGGCCAATTAAGCGAGGAATTATTCCGATTGGCTATCTTCACATATCAAGAAGTACAAAAAAATTTATTAGAAAAACTGAAGTAAAATCAAGTATTAACACATGTTTTAAGGACATTTTAAAGAATTGTGCTAACCGAGAAGATACTTGGATTAATAAACCAATATACGAATCTTACATACGCTTATATGAACTTGGATACGCCCACTCGGTTGAAATCTGGGAGGGAAGTTCATTAGCTGGCGGCCTGTTTGGAATAAGTATTGGCTCGTGTTTTTTTGGCGAAAGCATGTTTTCGCTAAGACCTAACGGGTCCAAGCTTGCCTTGATATTTACTATGGCAAGCCTAATTTATAGTGGATATAAGCTCTTTGACGTACAATTCCTGACAGATCACTTAAAAACCATGGGTGCGAAAGAAATTAATAACGAAGAATATCAAAAAATACTTTCGTTAGGTTTAAAGACAGAGTCTAACCTATTGGACTTGTCCTCCGATTACTCCTGGTCTAAAATAATACAACTTAACAACCAGAAATTATAACGGTAATTATCAATATTATTGACATTAATTACTGAAGAAGTTACCCACCCGGATCTATCATCCATTCCTTTCTGCGATATCCCCACGAATGCCAAAGACTCGTTGAATGGTTTATCTTCCTCATGAACACATTTATGAACTACTAATTTAATTGAATTGTCACGATAATAGTTACCATTTAAGATTCTAATATCTTGAGAAATTCCATATAACTTGTCAAAAATTCTTAGCTCTGCACCGAGCCCAACACCAGAGAAGTTCAAATCTATCTTTCTGTCATTGGCTAAAGCACTTTTGTCAATGGATTTTTTCGAAATAGAACCTTCTTGATCGACTTGAGTTTTATTACCTTCACTATTTTTTTTATTTGAATAAAAGTAATCTTTAAAAATTTTGTCGATAATTTCTTTCATAGACAAGTTCTCTTTATCATAGCTAATCTTGTCTGGTGTCTCTAAACTTTTGTCTAATCGCTCCAACGAATAAGTTGCGTTAGAAAATAGCAAAAGCAAACTAAGCACAAACCACCCAACTTTATTCATTTAGACGAAAACTTGTTCAGCAGATTAATGATATTTAAAGAACCTTGAGTAAAGAGAATTTCATCGCCTGATTCTAGAAGAATAGGGGAACCACCTGCCGTCAATTTTATCTGCTTATCGCCGAACAAGCCATCAGTTGTAATCGCAGCCTCTGTGTCATCTGGCAGCTCATAGTCATCAAAAAGGGTTACAGTCACAACTGCAGAAAAGATCTCTCGGTCTAATTCAATAGTATTAACCGACCCTACCTTGACACCGGCTAGTAGAACAGCATTACCAACCCTCAGGCCGTCGACCGATTCAAAGCTGGCTGTTAAAATAAAATCGTTTCTAGATAATCCTGGACTTAAGTCAGATTTGTAAAAAGAAAAAAGAAAAAAGAAAATTGCAGCAAGAAGCACAATTAAACCAGTGAGCACTTCAATAGTATTATTTTTTTGTTCTTTAATCATTCGGAGGGTTCCACGCTTCATAATCTTTATAATTATCAGTTTTATTGCGGTTATCTCCCAAGGGATGATAGGCCGCAGTTGAACCAGTGTTATTTGGTGCGTGTGGTTTTTCCCAACTGTTCCTTTTTGAAGGATTGGTAGATGGTATGTTGCTAAATGTATGGTGCAACCAGCCATGCCACTCTGCTGAAATAAGAGAGGCATCTATATCCTTCTTAAAAATTACCCACCTTCGCCTCGTATCCTTGGACTCATAAAATGAATTGCCCATTTCGTCTTCACCGACATAAACACCATTCCACCAGGTGAACAACCTTGTACCTAATGTTTGTGAATTCCACCAAGTAAAAATTTGCTTCAAAATTTCCATTACAAAAACGAACCATTACATTCTAATTACCAGGGCTTAACCCCAGAAGAACAACATCAAGCCGATGTCTCTTTTAGATCTTCATAAATTAATAAGGGTGCGTTGGTTCCAGTAATTGTTTCTTCATTCACGACAACCTCAGCAACACCGTCCATACTTGGAAGATCAAACATAGTGTCCAGCAAGGTCTCTTCCAAAATCGACCTCAACCCTCTAGCCCCTGTCTTCCTTTTAATAGCTTTCTCTGCTATTGACTTTAAAGCATCGTCCGTAAAACTTACTTTCACATTTTCCATATCAAACAACTTTTGGTACTGTTTTACCAACGCATTCTTTGGACTCGTGAGAATTGTAACAAGAGCCTCAACATCAAGATCTGTCAGCGTTGCTATTACGGGCAGCCTCCCAACAAACTCTGGGATCAATCCAAATTTCAGTAAATCCTCAGGCTCAACTTCCTGGAAGAGCTCCCCAACCTTCCTCTCGTCGGGGTCCTGAACATCAGCCCCAAACCCAATTTCTGATCCTCTTCCTCGCTGCGAAATAACTTTATCTAGACCTGCGAAAGCACCCCCACAAATGAAAAGAATATTAGTGGTATCCACCTGTAAAAATTCTTGTTGTGGATGTTTCCTTCCACCCTGTGGTGGAACAGATGCGATAGTCCCCTCCATAATCTTCAGTAGAGCCTGTTGAACTCCCTCACCCGAAACATCCCGAGTTATCGATGGATTGTCCGACTTTCTGCTGATCTTATCTACTTCATCAATGTATACAATACCACGCTGAGCCCTTTCCACATTATAGTCAGCTGCCTGTAAAAGTTTTAAGATAATATTTTCAACATCCTCTCCAACGTAGCCTGCTTCCGTTAAAGTAGTGGCATCAGCCATCGTAAAGGGCACATCTAAAATTCTAGCTAATGTCTGTGCTAATAGTGTTTTTCCACAACCCGTAGGACCAATCAACATAATATTTGATTTAGACAACTCAACTTCATCCTCATTAGCCGAATGATTTAATCTTTTAAAGTGATTATGTACAGCCACTGATAAGACTCTCTTAGCCTTTACCTGACCAATAACATAATCATCTAGCACATCACAGATCTCTCTTGGTGAAGGCACACCTAGAGATGATTTTACAAGACTACTCTTGCTTTCCTCTCTGATAATGTCCATACAGAGTTCAACACATTCGTCACAAATAAAAACCGTAGGTCCAGCAATTAGCTTTCGTACTTCATGCTGACTTTTTCCGCAAAAAGAACAATAAAGTGTCCCTTTTGACTCACCATTGCCTGTCTTTTTCATTATTTCACCGTTTTTTTATGTCTAACACCGTTTTAGTACTATCGAACACGAGTAATGCACAAAATGCAACACTGAATAATCAATCCTCGCCGCTCTCCAAACGTTTTTCTATTATTTCGTCTATCAATCCCCATTTCACTGCATCATCTGGCGTCATGAAGTTATCTCGATCCAGACTTTGCTCTACTTTTTCTAACTTTTGATCACAATGTTTAACATATATTAGATTTAATCGTTTTTTTAGCTCTACGATTTCTTTTGCTTGCAACTCTATATCCGATGCCTGCCCTTGGAACCCTCCAGACGGCTGATGCACCATAATTCGACTATTAGGAAGAGCAAAACGCATGCCAGGCTCGCCAGCTGCTAGAAGCAGAGAGCCCATTGAAGCTGCCTGACCAACACACAATGTCGAAATCTTAGGCCTGATATATTGCATTGTATCGTATATAGATAGCCCAGCTGTCACAACACCGCCAGGAGAGTTAATGTACATCGATATATCTTTCTTAGGGTTTTCTGCTTCAAGAAAAAGTAGCTGCGCTACCAACACCGTCGCCATTGCATCGTGAACAGGACCCGACACGAAAATAATCCTTTCTTTAAGTAGTCTCGAATAGATATCATATGATCTTTCTCCTCTGGCAGTCTGTTCAACCACCATTGGAATTAGCGTATTCATATGCGGATCTCCAACATTATTCATTTTTTTATCTCCCAAAACTAGCCAACTTTAGGGTTTTCCAATGTCATCCAAAAGTTTTTTTAGCTCCTCTTTTTTTACTTTTTTTTCAGTCAACTCACACAATTCTAATAAAAAGTCTATAACCTTGTTTTCAAATATTGGCGCCTTGATTTGCTCTTTTAACTGCGGGTTCTTTTCAAGATAATTTGAGAATTCTTTTTCTTGTCCAGGGTAATTTTGCATTTGCTCTAGTAACGCATTTTGATATTCGGGCTCTGTAACCTCAATCTTGTTTTGACCTCCCAAGTCAGATAGAAACAAACCAAGCTTTACTCGACGTTCTGCGATCTTTTTATGCTCTTTATTTGGCTCAACAGGGCCATGATCATGACCTTTTACTTCTGGATTTTTTTCGTGCCACAATTCATGGGCAATTTGTTTTGCTTCAGTTTCCACTAAACTCGGTGGTAACTCAAATTTAACTATTTTGTTCAACTTATCCATTAGATCTTTCTTCAAAATAGTCTTTGATGCCATTATAAACTCGGACCCCAAACGTTCTTTAATTTGCTCCTTTAACTTTGAGACATCATCCACCCCAAATTTTTTCGCAAAATCATCGTCTATTTTTGCAGGTTTTGGTTCATTGACTGAAATAATTTCTACGGAAAAAACTGCATCTTTTCCGGCTAGTTCTTCAGAGCCGTAATTCTTAGGAAATGTTACATTTACGTCTAGTTTTTGACCTTTTTTTGCGTTAATTAGTTGGTCTTCAAAACCCGGTATAAAGCTATTAGATCCGAGTACTAATGGGTAACTCTCCGCTTTACCACCCTCAAAAGATTTTCCACCTACTTTCCCATCAAAATCGATAACTACTTGATCTTTTAACTTTGCCGTCCCTTTTTTTCTTGTTTCAAAATTATTGCTCGTTTCCGATAGTGTTTTTAAGGATTCTTTTATTGACCCCTCATCAACGTCTACTACAAACCTCGTCAGTTTAATTTTTGAAAAATCTGTATTAGGAATTTCTGGAAGTTTTTCATAATTAAGGGTAAGACTTATGTCATCGCCTTCTTTCCAATCTTCATTGGACATTTTTATGTCTGGCTGATTGACCGGCTTGTCACCAGTGGCAACAAAATGCTCCTTCATAATAGCATCTATTGTTTCTTGCATGGCCTCGCCCATAACGGATTTTCCATACATCTTCTTCAAAAGTGAAATTGGCGCCTGTCCTTTTCGAAAACCCTTCACCTGAATCTGAGCGCGTGACTGTTCTAATTTTTCAACAACCCTACTGTCAATATCGGAAGCTTTTATGGTAACTTCGTAACCCCGCTTAAGTCCTTCTTTGGTGGTTTCGGTTAGCTCCGTTTGTGTCATCTCAATTTCTTTCTATTTTCATAATTTTGTCTGCAAATTCTATACCTATCGTCAAACAGACGTCGCTTTTGGCAAAAAAGATAATATAGCTATCCTACAAAACTCGTATTTGTTAATTTTTCTAATCATTTCACCAACAGATTACATATATCTACCTCGCACAAGGATGTAAATACCGTGATGAGTTGCAACCAATGACAAATGAAAAATTAAACACAATGATTTTTTTACTCAGTACCATTTGCGAACCAAATATACAAAATCAACTCTTTAATTTTTTTCCAATATCTTGACTCCAACCAATATATATTTGTTCTTGGGAAAATATTACTGGTCGTTTTATTACAGTAGGGTGATCGGACATAAGGTCACTCACGCTCTTGTTACGTTCATTAGATGTCAATTCTCGCCAAGTCCTAGATTTTCTATTTATAAGGTTTTCTCCAAAAGACTCGATTAGCTTATTTTTTGAGAATGTATCAAGTCCTTCTTTTCTAATATCAACAAATTTGGTGTCCTTCCCCAAAAAAGCCAATGCCTTTTTGCAGGAATCACAATTCTTCAATCCATACACTATGATCAAAACGTTCCCTCACTTTTCAAAATACCATTTCTGGCTATGTTGCATTAAACCAATTAGCAAGTAATAAAGATAATATAAATTGGCTTTGACGTTTAAGTTATTGATAACAATGTAAAATAAGGTTACCATTGCTTGGTGAAAGACGAAAATATAAATTACTATAAATAAACTACTGAATAGTTAGGTCAATTTTTAAAAAGTCTAAAGAAAAACTGATATGGACTCATCACTTTATATTTCGGGAGCAGGTGTAAGTAAAGGAAGTGGTATACCTACTTTTAGAGGAGGTGATGGATATTGGCGCATAGGTAGTAAAAATTACACTCCTCAGGAAATTGCTACCAGAGCTGCATATATGTCAGTGCCTGACGAATTTTTATTTTGGTATTATTCTCGGTTTGTAAAATATCGGTTTGCTAGTCCAAAACCTGTCCACTACTGGTTAGCAAATAAGTCTCTTATAACACAAAATATTGATGGCTTAGATGATAAGGCAGGAAATAAAACTTTTATTCCTATTCACGGCAGATTAGATCAAGTAACCTTGTATCATGAGCAAGGAATATCAGTAAAATTACTCAAAGCACCTTGGGACGCCGTGTCGAACACGGTACAAAAGATTGATGATCCAAAAGAAATAAAGAAAAATTTACTTGATGCTTTTAGAATTTCACAAAAAACGAAAGTACCAAAATATTACGACTCTTTGAAACCCTTTGTTCTTCTATTTGACGAATACTACTCAGAAATTTATCGGATATCAGAAGCCATAAATAAGATGAAACAAGCAAGTAAATTCATCTTTGTTGGAACATCTTTCAAAGTCAATATTACAGCAATGGCTCTTAGTATTGCAAAAAACAATAAAGCCGAGATTGAGGTGATAGACCCTCAACCGATTGATTTAGGTATTAACGGTATAAACTATCACAAAATGACTTTTGAAGAATATATCACCGAATTTGGATAATAATTTTAACAAGAAAATTATGAGATAAAATGAGCGCATATGGTAAAAAAGTGTTATTGGCTGGTGCAACAGGATACATCGGAGCAGAAGTAGCGAAAAAGCTTATAGCTGAGGGTTATACAGTAATCTGCCCTGTTAGATCACTGAACTTTTTAAAGAAAATTCGTTTTTGCAAATATATTAAATGTGATGTTACTGACCCAAATCAATTAGGTACTATTGAGAAATCATTTACCAAAATTAATTATATAATATCGTGCTTAGCTAGTCGGACTGGTGGCCCTGAAGACGCATGGCTTGTTGATTATAAAGCTAATATGAACCTTTTAAGATTAGCCATAAAAAACAATATCAGCCATTATATTCTGTTATCTGCTATCTGTGTACAAAAACCAATGCTAGAATTTCAGAAAGCAAAATTAGCTTTTGAAAATGAATTAATTAGGTCGGATGTAACTTATTCGATCGTTCGAGCCACAGCCTTTTTTAAGTCTCTATCCGGGCAAATTATAAATGTCAAAAATGGGAAAAAGTTTGTCATTTTTGATAATGGGGAAACGACACGATGCAAACCCATTTCGGCACAAGATCTATCCCTTTTTATCGTACAATGTTTAGATAATATAGATCATATCAATAAAATATTACCGATTGGGGGTCCCGGACCAGCCATCACTCCCTTGGAAATGGGACAAATGTTGTTTAAATTAACGGGTCAGCAAGAAAAATTTCGGAATATTCCCAGCAATTTATTTATTTTTGGAGGCAATATAGTTCGACCATTTTCTAAAATATCATTTAAAATCAAGAATTTAAATGAGTTTCTTAAAATTGCACACTATTATTCAACAGAATCAATGTTAGTTTGGGATGAGCAAGAACACGAGTATGTCGCGGAAAACACCCCTGAGTTTGGAAAAGAGACTCTTTGGGAGCATTATAAAAACGTTTTAGAGAACGGCGTTCAAGAAAATGAACTGAGATCTCATAAACTTTTTTAAAATTTGAGGCATAATAACTTTTTTTTTATTATTAAATGATGCTCATCGATATTTATTTTTGGGCTCAAATGATGGCTTCTCTACTTCTCTTGGGTTACTCATCCATACTTTACCTCCTGGATGCATTCCCGCCCCATAAACTGCTGACACAGCGGACTCCCTCATTCTATTTAGTAAACGAGTATCTGCATCTCCAAGAGCTGGATGTGTTCCATCATTATCTAGAACCGACTTCTTCCAAAACTTTTTTCTGCGTTGAAGTGCCTCCTTATCATTCAATTCTAAGCAGTCTAACTTGTTTTGGTTAAGGTCTACGATTATGCTGTCTCCATCTCTCAACAATGCAATTGGACCACCAATAGCAGCCTCCGGACCAACATGCCCTATAACCAACCCAACCGACCCACCGGAAAACCTGCCATCAGTCATCAACCCTACAACTATACCCTTTTCTCTGCACAAAGCCGTCAACCTTGACGTCGAGTCTAGCATCTCGGGCATTCCAGGGCCTCCAATAGGCCCTTCATATCTTACCACAACCATATCGAAATTATGAAATGCGTCAGGCTCACTATCTAACTTTAGAAGCAATTGCTGTTCACCATCAAAAACTCTCGCTGTTCCATAAAAAATATTATTTTCTAAACCACCCTCGACCCCTGCAAGTTTTAATACTGCGCTTGAATCAGGTGACAAGTTCCCATCTAGCACTCTTAAGCCACCAGTATTCTTGAACGGATTTTCAACTCCGTAAATAACAACCCCATCAGGAGAGGGTGGTTTTAGTCGGTCAATTTGTTGAGACAGTGTTTCACCTGTACAAGTCATAGACTCTCCATTTAGTAATCCCGCATTAAGCATCTCCTTCACAATAACCTGAATCCCGCCCTTTTTATCTATATCGATCATAGAATACTTGCCAAACGGTCGTGCGTTTACGACTACAGGTACTACACTTTTCGACAGGTAGTTGAACTCTTCAAAACTCATTATGTTTTTAGAAAAACTTTTGTAGCCAGCAGCTCTTGAAAGTTCTGGTGCATGAAGCATCACGTTAGTAGAACCTCCAACGGCCATAGATACAATAATAGCGTTTCTTATCGAATCTCTTGTCACAATATCCCTCGGCTTGATGTCATGTTCGATCAAATGGGATAAATAGTTAACTAACTCACCAGGAAACTCATCTATTCGCCTTTTGTCCTCAGAGGCAGGAGACACCATGTGCAACGGTTGCATGCCAAGCAATCCAATGAAGGTTTGCATAGTATTATAGGTAAACATGCCACCACAGCTACCGTATCCAGGACATGATTCAAGAGCTATCCTTCTCTTTAACTGCTCGTCATTACTCCCAGCTAGCTGATAGCTAGTTATAATATCTATCGGTTCATTTGTTTTTGAGTCTCGCCCCGGTTTAATTGAGCCGTCTGACATTAGTATCGCTGGCCTGTTATGCTCTAATATCGCGGCTAAGGTACCCACTGGTGGTTTGTCACAAGCCACTACTGCAATTAAGCCTTCTACACCGCTTGCACTCAAATGCTCACAAATCGCATCATTGGTAACTTCTCTTCCTATTAAAGAGTATCTCATTTCTTTTGTACCATTTCTGATCCCATCAGATGTCGCAACCGAGAATTCTGGTTGAATCAACCTCATCTTTAATTTACCCGGCTGGCTGCCTATTCGCTCTCTCAGGGTTTCGTGAATTACACTGACTTTCTTGCTAACACCCAAATAGCACTGGGAGTCTCCTTTGTTCCCAACCACTCCGATCGACGGCTCATGAATCAAATTTAAATCTGTTTTCAGTTCCCGAGCTATCCCAAATGTCTGAGCGTTTCGACCCGGATTCTTATCAATTAAAACAGTCTTCGAATTTTTCATTTCTTACCCCTAATTTTAAAAATGTATATGCTCTTTCTTATAAAATTTAATCTGAAGCTACACACAATAATCAAGATCCGTACTTTGTATATTGACTCAATAAATCAAACATAAAATATCGGCAAATAAAAACTTGCTAAAGTAACTTTTTTCTGGCTCTCAAATTGTATCAGCGATAAATTAAATTATACCTACGCGGAATAAAAGTAAAAATAGTGTTAATAATCTAACCATTATGCGAACACCAAAAATAGAGAAAACTTGGAAAAAACTTTTAAAGGAAGACTTTGAGGCTGCCTATATGAAAGAACTAAGTTTT